>Ga0308160_10000573_pt1 | contig 67532 bp, 78 predicted proteins | sample PhyFR1_FD_201036 | JGI IMG/M metagenome (GOLD analysis project Ga0308160, IMG submission 201036) | Phyllosphere microbial communities from UC Gill Tract Community Farm, Albany, California, United States - DLSLF.R1 | ecosystem: Host-associated > Plants > Phyllosphere > Unclassified | place: USA... | reverse complement strand
AACTGGTGCAGTCGTCTTCTGAAAATGACATCAAATGAGCCTAGCGCATTTTTTGTACTTAAAAGCACCTGTAGCCTTGACATCATTGCATTGGAATGCAAGGGTAATACCGCATTGCAATGTTTAGCGGCTAAATTTTGCAGCCAGATCGACGCTTACTTCAAGGAGACCTGTTTTGCCCCTAACTGCTATTCATGCCACGACTGGCGACATCGTGGAGGCGTTCGACCTTACAGCGGAACAGTGGGCGAGCATGAAGGCCGAGGCGCCTGGCTCGTACCTGATCCGTCGCAGCAATCGACCCGCGATCCTCAAGCAGAACCTGCGCGGGACGCGGTGGTTCGCCGCTCGACCAGGGGAGGGCGACCCGAACTGGAAGCCGACATCGCCGGAGCACGAATTCGCCCAGGTGCGCATCGTAAAGGCGCTCCGGTCGGCAGGCTTCGCGGCTCGTATCGAAGAGCCAGGCTACACGCCTGCCGGCGAGCGCTGGGAGGCCGATGTCTTCCTGGAAGACGCCGGCCGCAAGATCGCCATCGAAATCCAGATGTCGCAACAGACATTCGATGAGTACGAACGTCGGTCTCAGAAATATATCCAGTCCGGGGTCAAGGTCGTATGGCTGGTCAATAGCCGGCATTTCCACAATTTCACGCTCGGCTGCCTGCGGAGTAACGGCTGGGGTCTGCTGCCGGTGAATGGCCCGGTGGTGAAAGGTGAGCAATACCATCGAGACTTCCCCGCGTTCCCGCTCAAGTTCAACTGCCCGAAGGGTGAGCCAGCCGACGAGCGCACGCATGTGAGCGTCTTCTTGCCGCCTGCAGGCTGGCCGGTGCGCGAACTGTCGCTGGCCGACTTCGCCGTGCAGTTGGCGAACGGGGCGTTGACGCACAGCCGGGGCCGGTTCTGGCTGTGGAAAAGCTGAACCGAGGTCTTACGCCATGGAGAAAACGTAGGGCGGGCGCTAGCACCGCAGCGTTTCCCTAGATACAATGCTTGTGGGGGTGTCGAGGCCAAGATCGGCCCCCGTTTTTCCCTGAGAAGTTGAACGGGGACCGTCTTGTCTCGGAAGCTCACCCCCGAAAGGAGGTGACACTACGATGAAGATGACAATAAAACTTGGTAGGAAGTTTGAGTTCAGCTTGCGCATCGATAAAGCGGTTCTGCTTGCTTTGTTGATGCTGTTCTGCTGATAACTCTGAGCCTCGGACGGTTCCCGCCGTTCGGGGCTCTTTTTTATTATATCGCAGTTGACAAAACGGGTGTCAAGAGCTACGCAGGTCGGCATCCCGGAACCATCTAGAACGGGATCGAGTCTTCATCCGGGAAACCAGGGAACGCATCGGCCGGCTTCGGTGGAGCGTTGCGGCTCGCGGGGGCAGGGCGGGCCGGCGCTGGCCGGGAAGGGGCCGCGTCGTCGCCCACGTCGTCATGGCCGCCGCCCTGGCGGCTGCCCAGCATCTGCATTTCCTGCGCGATGATGTCGGTCGCGTACTTCTCCACGCCGTCCTTGTCCGTGTACTTGCGCGTCTGCAGCCGGCCTTCGACATACACGGACGATCCTTTCTTGAGGTACTGTCCGACGATTTCGGCCAGGCGTCCGAAGAACGAAATACGGTGCCACTCGGTTTGCTCCTTCTGCTCTCCGGTGTTCCGGTCCTTCGACTTGAACGAGGTCGCTACCGCGATATTGGCGATTGCTTCGCCGCTCGGCATGTAGCGGATTTCGGGATCGCGCCCGAGGTTGCCTACGATGATGACTTTGTTGACGGATGCCATGGGATTCTCCAAGTAAGTCAGGCCAGGCCGGCGCCGGCGCCTGGTGATCAGTTAAGCGATCTGCGTGGGTGCGTGCGCGCCCGTGCTCTTGCTTGCATGGGACAGCAGCCGGAATCCAGCCGTCTCGGCCTGGTATTGCGGTAACTCCCACTCGCAGGAAAACTCCGCGTCCTCCAGCTGGGCAATGATGTCGTCCCGGCTGCTCGTGGCCATGTTCATTTCCTTTACCTCGCGCACGACATCGGCTCGCTCGATGCGCAGCGTATGCTTGTGCTCCAGGCTCCAGATCGTGGTTTCCTCCAGGGCCAGCGCTACGTGGTCAACGGTCCAGTTGCTGCCTTTCGGCACAAGCACCTTGGCCAGCTGCGCTGACGTGTAGAGCGGTGCCAAGGCGGCGACAGCATTTTTGACAGATTTCATAAGGATCTCCTGTGAGTGACCAGGTGGGCCGGATTGCGGCCCACCTGACGATGGCTACGCGACCTTGGCGGACCTACGGCGCTTCGGCGTCTCGTCCTGCTTCTGGACCTTTTCCTGCTCGATCACGGCGCTCCGGGTTTGCTCCTGCTGCAGCTGCTCCGTCTGCTCCTGGCTGTGCTTCTCGATGACAGAATCGACCATCGAGCGCACCTGGCGATCGACAGCTTCTTTGCCAAGCGCGCTCTTGGTGGCCAGGTCGTTGAAGTCCGTGAACTGCTTCATCTTGGCCAGCGCCGCCAGCTGCTCGTCGCCCAGGCCTTCGCCGGTGCTTTGGTGTTTCTTGTACTGGCTCGGCGTGATCGGCGCCAGGTCGGCCGGGTAGCTGTTCTCGCCCGGTGCGAAGATCGGCAGCATGGCCTTGCCGCCGACAAGCTTGGCGGCTTCCTCGGCCTTGGTGCGGCCAGGGTTGACGCCTTGCGTCATCTCCAGGTGCCGGTCGTCGTCGCCGGCGATGACGATAGGCTTGTCCGGGAACTTCTGGTGCATCGCCTGGGCCACGGCCGCCAGGTTGCCCGAGTCGAAGGCCGACACCGTGGCGAAGCCCAAGGATTGCTTCAAGGTCGCGGCCGTGGCGTAGCCCTCGCCGATGACGATGGCCGGCGCCTTCGCCAGTTCATCCATGCCGCCGACGACGTGGAAGCAGCCTTCCTTCTTGCTGTCCTTGGCAAAGCGTTTCGTGCCGTCTTCCTTGATGTACTGCGTGGTCCACTGCTTGCCGTTGATGTCCGATGCCGGCAGGTAGGTCTTCTGGCCGTCCTTGTCTGTCAGTGCGCCGGCATGTGCCTCGATGCCCTTGGCCAGCATGTAGGCGGTTGGATTGACGACAGGCGTAAGCTTGCCGACTTCCTTGGTCACGCGTTTCGCGGCCTGCTCCTGCTGCTTGGCCAGCTCGGCTTCGCGCTGCTGCAGCTTCTCGGCCGCCTCGGCCGCCAACAGGGCCTTTTGCTCGGGATCGAGCGTGTAGCCCTTGGATTTCCAGGTCAGCTCCGCGCCGGTCTTGTTGTTCTTCATGTAGCCGGCCGGGTGGCCGTCCATGTGGCCGACGTAGAAGCCGGACCCGGATTTTTCCTTGAACTTCTCGCCTTCGACGCTGATCCGGTGCTTCTGGCCGTCCATGATGGGATGCTCGCTGCCGGCCGGGACGACACAGCCGATGGACCGGAGCGCATCGGCGAATTCCTCCCTTGGCGTCATCGCTGGACCTTGTTGCGTCGGCACGTTCTCGGGTTTCCACTTGTCCAGCTTGGCCATGTCGGCGCCTGGTCCTGCGAACCAGGACTTGGCCGCTTTGTCCCATTCGGCGCCGGCCGCTTTCGCCTCGATGCGGTCCTTGTACGGCACGGCGAGGTATACGCGGCCCTCCGCGGCCTTTTTCGTCGCAGCCTGGTCCGAGGCCACTGCCGGCGTTTGCGCGTCTCCTGCGACCGTTTTGGCCTGTTCCTGCGTCCATTTTGCGAACGGGGCCATGTCGAGGTTCGCCGGCACGTACCAGGACTGCTCCTGGCGGTCCCACTTCGCGCCCAGCGCCTTCGCCTCGTCCTTTTCCTTGAACGGGACGTTGATCAGCGTCTTCTGCGATTCCTGGCGGTTCTCGTTGCCGGCGCCGGCCGCGTTGGCTTGCTGAGCGCGCTTCTGTTCCTCGAACTCGATCCGGCGCTGCAGGTCGTTGTCGTTTGTCGTCACAGCGAACTCGGCGTCCTTGCGCGCCTCCTTCGCGGCCGTGATGTCTTCCTCGGTGCTGTCCGGGTTGCGGCGTACGCGCTCTTCGTTGATCCGTGCGAGCTTGGCCGCCTTCTCGTGTTCGTTGATCGTGGACCGGGCGTCGATCACGGCCAGGCGCTCGGCCAGGCGCTCGGCCTGCTGTTCGTTCGGCTGCTCGGATAGGTGCTGATGCGTGCCGTCGGTCAGCTGGGCGTACACGCCCCACGACGTGGGCGCGACTCCCTTGGATGCAGCGGACGACACGATGGCCTGGCCGTCGACTTCTTCGGTGACGTTGCCCTGGATGCCCACGCGGCCGCTCCAGTCATGCGGCAGCGTGAAGCCAAGGTTCTCTTCCGCGTCCCGGTCAAAGTTGGCGGCGTCGCCGGCGCGCTCGCGGCCGAAGGCCTGGCCGGTGACGAGTTCCAGCCTGGAGGCGGCCACGATGGCGTCGGCTTGGCGGTCGGCGACGGTTTCCTTTGCTCGCTCTATCTTCTCGGCCAGGGCCGGCAAGTCAGCCGGCATCTGATTACGCTGCCAGAACGAATTGTCGTCCACCATCGCATCCAGCACAGCTTCAATACGTTTGAGCTGCGGCAGGGTCGCTTTATCCATGGCTCGGTCGAGCGTACCGTTCTCTAGCTGTTTCAGCGTCCATGCCTCGGCGCGATCCGCGCCGGCCGATTCGACAACAGGCGGCTTCATCGCCTGCGCTGGCAATCCCATGTCCATCTTGGCCTCCATCGACTGTTGTTGCAACGGAATGATGAGCTGTTCTGCCTTGTCGGCGAAGTGCTGCGCGAGTTCCTTGCGCAGCATGTCGCGCATGTCTGCCTTTTGCGGCGTGGTCTGTTCGGTGAAGAGGCTGGCCAGCCGGTCTTCCGCGTGATCGCGGAAACGGGCGGGATCGGCGCCGGTGATGCTGCCAACCGTCGTCAGGGCGGCGCCCCGGAGGTCGTCCAGGGAAACGCCGGCCTCTTTGGCCAGCCGGCCGATGTACTCGGAGTCTGCTGCCGGGTCGTCCAGCACGGCGCCGATGTCAACGGCCAGGGCCTGGTGCCGCTCCGCTTCGGCGTTCGCCTCCTGCAGCGTGGTCGCTGCCAGCACCGTGAAGCTCCGTTCGCCGGCCTCCTGGCCAAGCAGCCAGAACGCGCCCTGGTTCTGCACCACGCCCTGCCAGTCGTCGGGCAGCTGGTCGGCGGTGTTCCAGTCGCGCAGCGTGCCGTTCGTGTCCAGGAACGCGGCCGGGTGGTCCTGCGCCTGGCCCTGGGCTTCCGGCTGCTGCGCCGCCTGCTGCTGGTTGTCCTGCGTCTGGACTTGCTTTTGCTCCAGGCTCAGCACGTAGTCCTGGATTTTCTCCGCGTCGGCGGCCGCCCGGAAGATTTCCAGCGGATCGTCCTGCAGGGCCTTGATCCAGGAACCGACATACGCGGCGTGCTGCTCGGGATCGTGGCCGATGCCCAGCTGGTCGCCGAGGATCATGCTGGCGATTTCGGCGCGCAGCTCTTCCTTGGCGTATCCCTCGCTGCCGAACGGATGCACCAGGTCGCGGTCGAGGCGCGATTCGTGGCCGGTCCAGTGGCCCAGCTCGTGCAGCGCCGTCGCATAGTAGTTGTCGGCCGTGGGGAACTGGTCCTTGTCGGGCAGGTGGATGCTGTCGGTACCGGGCCGGTAGAACGCTCGGTCGGCCTCGCCGTGCTTGATGTTCGCACCGGAGGCCTGCAGGATTTTTTCGGCACGCTCCACCGCGTTCCAGGCCTGTTCCTGGCGTGGCTGCGGCGGCGGCAGGCCGTCGATCTGCTCCGCGTTGAACACGGTGGCGAAGAAGACACGCGGCCGCTCCAGCTTGACGGTTTCCTTGACCGGCTCGCCCCTGGCGTCGAGGATCGGCTTGCCGGCCGCGTCGGTCTTGTTCTGCTCTTCGGTGAACTTCCAGTACTGGATCGGGGTTCCCTTCTCGCCCTTGCGCACCTGGGCGTCAACGGAGGCCGCCTGCTTGTAGGTCATCCAGCGCTGGTCCTCGCGGCCTTCGCTCATCAGCTGCAGGGCGTTGATGCCCTTGTACCGGTTTCCCGTGATCGGATTGAATGGCATGTTGGAGTTGGCTTCGCCTGGCTCCCACGGCTTTTGCCACGGCGCCGTGCCTTGCTTCAACTGCTCGATCAGCTTTTCCGCGACGGTCTCGTGGAACGGCTTTTTCTCGCTTTCCATGTTGTTGCCCTTTCGCTGTGCTTCGTAGTTTTCCCACGGATGCTCCTGCATGGTCCTGGTGCGGTCCTGCATGCCTTGCGCAACCATCGCCGTGATGTTCATCAGGTCCCGTTCGGTCATCGGCCTGGTGGCGTCCACGCAGACCTCCCTATACGATTTCTCTGCTGCTACTGGATCGACCGGCCTGTCGTGCCTGACGCGCTCGCTCATGAACGCGTACACTTCCTCGGCCTTGATGCGTTCGCTGCGGTCGTCATACAGCTGGTCGATCTTCCGCCAGAGGGTCCGCAACACTGGCTGGTCGCGGGCCTCGCTGATGGCGTTCAGGACTCCGGCTTTTTCGTCGGCGGTAAAGGTGTTGATTCCGAAGTGTCCGAGGACTTCGTGTCTAAGAGTTGCTTTAAACTCGTCCGCGTCACGAAAATTGGAAGCGGCGAAGTCCGCTTGTCGCTGCTCGGGATCAAACGCACCGAGGATGGTTCCGACTTTTTCTTTGGTGGCTTCTGGTCCATACAATTCCTCCTGGTTATTGCGAATCTTGTAGGCGACTTGCGCCGCAACGGGGTAGATCGAGCAAAATTCCAGGACCATTTCCTGGCACTGCTCGATTGACAGGGCCATCGGCTTACTCCTTCGCCGGGGTGGTGCGCGCCGCGAAATGCAGCGTGTCGTGCGAGCTGGCCAACGCGTCGGCCTCGCTCAGCGCGTCTTCCTCGAACGCGCCGGCCGCCTCAGCCTCGGCCGGGTCGAATTCGGCCTGGTAGCCTGGCGTCGTAGCGTCCTGCAGCTTTTCCGTGACCGGGCCGGTGGGCGCGTCGTCGGCGCCTACCAGGTCCAGCAAGGCTTCGGTCTTCTTGGTGTCGCCCTCGAAAGGGATGATGGTTGCGGTCTGTTCGATCATGGTTCGCTCCTGAAAAGTTGGTTGCGGCCGTGCGGCCTATGCAGCGCGCTTGCTGTAGTCGGGTTTCCCCTTGGCGTCGTTGTACGACTGCTTGCATTCCGGGTAGCCGCTGCAGGTCCACCAGAACGCTCCCTTCTTCTTCGCACTCGGCCGGCGCGACAGGCCTTTCCCGCACGCCTGGCACTTGTGCAGTTCCGAGACCTTCACAGGCTCCTTCGGCACGGGCTTGCCGGCCTTGTCCTCGCAGGAATACTTGCAGCCATCGGCGAAGCCGCTGCATCCCCAGAAGAACTCGTTCTTGTCCTTCTTCTTGACCCGCATGAGTGCCTTCTTGCACGTCGGGCAGGGATGCATTTCGACCTTGATATTCAGGCCGTGGGCCTTCACGCCGTCCACTTCGCCGCCGACGTATTGCATCAGCTCCGTGACGAACGACACGGTGTCACGCTCGCCGGCCTGGATCGCCTTCTGCTGCTCGTGCCAGAGGGCGGTCATGTCCGGGAACTTCGCCTGGTCGGGCAAGGCGTCGTAGAACTCTTCGGCCGTTTTGGTCGGCACGATGTTCTTGCCCTGCTCGACCAGGTAGGAGCGGTCGAACAGGGTGGCGATGATGCTGTGGCGGGTCGCCGGCGTGCCGATGCCGCCGTGCTCGCCTTCCTTGCCCTTGTCCTTGTCCAGCAGGAGCTTGCGCAGGCGATCATCGCGGATGTATTTCGCCACGCGGGTGAGGTCGCTGAGCAGCGTTGCCATCGTGTACAGCGGCTGCGGCTTGGTTTCCTGCTTGGTGGCTTCGGCATCGGTGCAGGTGCCGGCCTGGCCTTCGCGCAGGGAACGGATATCGACCGCTACCGCGCTGTCGTCGCCTTCGAGGTCTTCATTGCCGACATCGTTCTTGTACAGCGCGAGCCAGCCGGCGCGGGTGGTCACGTCGGCGCGCACGGCGAAGCGGCGGCCCTCGCTCTCGACCACCACGTCCGTGCGGTCGAACTGCTGCTTGGGCCAGAACTGCGCGATGTATGCGCGGGCGATCAGCAAGTAGATTTTCTGCTCGCTCTCGGTCAGGTTCGCCAGGTCGGCCACGGTCTCGGTGGGAATGATCCCGTGGTGCGCCGATACCTTGGCCGAGTCGAAGGCGCGGCTCTTGATGGTGGGGTCGCCGCGCTGGGCGACGACGGCCAGCAACGGCGCGGTCTTGGCGATGGCGGCCAGGACGCCAGGCGCCTCGGCGTGCAGCTCGTCGCTCAGGTATTCGCAGTCGCTGCGGTTGTAGGTGATCAGCTTGTGATTCTCCCGCAGCGATTGGGTGATTTTCAGGGTCTCGTCAGGCTTGTACCCGTACTTGCGCGAGGCGTCCGTCTGCAGCTTCAAGAGGTTGTACGGCAAGGGCGGGTGGTTTTCCTTGCTCGCGGTTGCTGCGGAGACGATCCGTGCCGGCTTGCCTTTGACGGCATCGGCGATGCCCTGGGCGTGGGCTTCGTTGATGAGACGCTTTTTCTCATCGACCGGATCGGTGTCAACGACCTGGTAGCGGGCCGGGAACGACACGCCGGCCACGTCGAACTGGCCGGTTACGTTGTAGTAATAGGCCTTGGTGTGCGCCTTGAAGGCGCGCGTGCGCCGCACGACCATGCCGAGGATGGGGGTCTGCACCCGGCCAACACTCATGACGCCCTGATAGCCCTTCTCGCGGGCCGCCAGTGTGTACGCCCTGGTCAGGTTGTACCCGTACAGCTGGTCGCCGACGCTGCGCGCCTCCGCAGCGGCCGACAGGCTGGCGAATTCCTTGTTGTCGCGCATCGAGGCGAGCGCCTTCTTGACCGCGACGGTGGTGTTGTTGTTGATGAGGATGCGCTGAACCGGCAGCGTGCAGTTGGCGTATTCCAGGATTTCGTCCACCAGCAGCTGGCCCTCTTCGTCCGGGTCGCCAGCGTTGACCACGCTGCTCGCCTTCTTCAACAGCCCGAGGATGATCTTGAGCTGCGCTTGCGAGCGATCGTCGCCGCCTGGCTTCTTCCGCCATGGAATGTGCGACACGGGCAAGTCGGCCATGCGCCATTCCTTGTACCGCTCGTCGTAGTCCTCCGGGTCCAGCAGCTGCAGCATGTGGCCGAAGCACCAGGCCACGTAGTCGTTGCCGCAATCGTAGTAGCCCTCCTTCCGGGTGCCGCCGCCCAAGCCCTCGACGATGGCCTTGGCCAAGTCCGGTTTTTCCGCAATAAACAGTCTCATTTACGCCTCCTACCAGGTGAAGACCGGGACAATGACGGTCTGGATTTGCTTGCGAAGGATTGGCCCGAAGTAGCGGCCGTCGAACGACTTCTTGTTCACGTCGCCCATCACGAGAACTTCGTTCTCGTTGATCGTGAACTTGGTGTGCTGGTAGCGCGGCATCGGCCGGCCCCACTTGTCGGCCGCCATCGGTGCGCTCATCGGGATCAAAGCGCCGTTGACGGTTACGCCGGCATCGGTGATGGTCACGACATCATCTTTAGCGGCTAAAATTTTCTTCATCATGTAGCCGACGTGGCCAGGGCAGAAACCGGCGCCGAGGTAGCCCCGGCGCTTCGCTTCGGCGATGGGTTCGCTTGGCGGTGGGCAGAGCATCACGTAGGCGCCCTTTTCGACCGGCTTGCTGCTGGTCCAGTAGAAGCCGAGCGGGATGCTTCGGGTGCTGTTCACGCGGCCACCGGCCGCGTAGAACAGGGCGCTCAGCGCTGTAGCGCCGATGGCGGCGATGCCGGCCAGGATGGTTGCTTGACGCAAGAGGATTTTGATTTTCATATCGTGATCGCCTTTTCTGCCGAGCTGGTATCCACGGCGCGCAGCTTGTCGCTGTGCTTCGGCTCAGGGACGCCGGCGCGTGCGATGAATGTCTTGTCCTGGAAGTACAGCGGCTGGCGGCCATAGATGGCTGGGAACCCGGCCACGTACACAACCATGTCACCCGGTTCCACGATCATTTCGCCGTCCTTCTTCGGTCCGGGCATGCGCAGGCATTCGTCGCTGGTCAACAACGGCCGCTGGACTTCCTGGATCGTGCGCGATACCTGCCCCAGCATGCCGCTGGTGCGCTTGCCGCTGGTGGTGATCTGTTCTTTCGCCACCGTCGTCGTACCTGTCAGTTTTGACAGGTGCTCGGCCGTCTCGATGCGATTGGGCGGGTAGGCGTTCTGGACGTGGCAATTCGATGTGATGGTCTCGTCGGGACCGTAGCCGGTTTCGCGGCTCTTGAGCTGGTTGATGTCCTGGCAGATCAGGTAGAACTTAATGCCGTAGCCGGCCACGAAGGCCAACGACTCCTGCAGGATTTCGAGCTTGCCGAGGCTTGGGAACTCATCGATCATGCCCAGCAGACGATGCTTGTAGCCCTTCTTCGAGCGCACATAGGTATCCGCGACTTGCTGGAAACCGGCCTTCGCGAGCATCTTCCGCCACCAGGGCATGCCGGCCTCGATGCGCTCGAATTCCATCTTGTCGGCCAGGATGCGGACGATCTGGTTCATCATGATCCGCACCAGCGGGCGCAGTCGGGCCTTGTCGTTCGGCTGGGTGACGATGTACAGGCTGACCGGCTTGTCGTGGTTCATGAGGTCTTTGATGCGGAAGCTCGACTTGCTGACGTTGCGCGCCACGATTGGATCGCGGTAGAGGGCCAGGTACGATTTCGCCGTGGACAGCACCGAACCGGCTTCCTCTTCCGGCCGGTCCATCATGTCGCGGGCAGCTGAGCCGACCGCTGGATGGTTCTGACCGTTGACGTGGCCGTAGGTCGCCATTTCCATCCACAGTTCGGCCGTGCTGCGGTTGGGATCGGCCAGCATGTGGTCGATGTAGGGCAGCGTGGCCGGCGTGCCTTCGTTCTTGTGCTTGTAGTAGGCGTGCAAGATCATGCCCACCAAGAGCGCCTGGCTCGTCTTCTGCCAGTGGGATTCCAGGCCTTTGCCATCGGGATCGACAATCAGCGTGGCCAGGTTTTGCACGTCGCCGACTTCGTGTCCCGTGCCGAACCGGACTTCCTCCATCGGGTTGAAGAACACATCGCAGTTCGGATCGGCTGGTTCGCAGCGCAGGACCAGGTTGTTCGCGTGCTCGCGCCGCCAGCCCGCCGTCATGGCCCACAGTTCGCCTTTCAGGTCGGTGACGACGGTACTGTGCGGCCACGACAGCAGCGTCATCGTCACTGGCCCCACACCTTTGCCGGATCGCGTCGGGGCGTACATCAGGCAATGCTCGGGGCCATCGTGCCGCAGGTAGTGCAGCTTGCCGCCTGCATCGACCCACGCGCCCACGTACACGCCGCGACTGAGCTTCGGCTGTACGCCCCGGATGATTTCGTGCCACTTGAGCGGGCGCGGCAACAGGCCCGAGTCCTCGATGTCGTTCTTGTTCGCCCAGCGCGCCGAACCATGCAGATACTCGTTCACCTTCGACGTATTGGCCATGACCATCTTGGCCACGACCAGGCTGATAAGGCCGATGCCGGCGACGGACACGCCCATGCTGCCGGCGCGCATGAACGCGTCCGGGTACTCCGAATACCACTTCGACGCCCACTGGATGATTCCCCACGTCGGGTAGTAGTGGTTGATGTGCGGGCCGAGGGCGTCCTGATACCGCATGTCGTTCGCAAAGAATTGGGTTGCGGCCTGCAGGCCGGCGCCCATCGTCATGACCGCAAGGGCGGGAATGACCTTCCCTGGCCCCTTCTTCTTGGCCCGGACTTGCGGGCCTACCGCATTGTTGAACCGGTCTTTCATCTGCTTCGTCCTTTCGTTTTGATGACGCCCTTGGCGGTCACGCTGACTTGATCCCCAACACTCACGCGTTTCAGGCGGCGTACGGTTGCTTCGTCCACTGGTAGAACAGCGACTTCATCGCCTTGCTTGAGCAAGGCCAGAGACTGCCCATCGACTTGACGCACACCGCCAAAAACAACGGTCGCATCATTAGCAAAATTATACTTGACATGCTTCGGTATATCGAACAATTTGGCGCGTTTCTGCTCCCGCTCAGCGATATATTTTTCCGCTGCGGCCTCCCCTGCCGGCTTTGGATCAAGCCCGAATATGTCGCGGCGCGTGCCAGCCGTCTTCGTCGCCGACTTCGGCTTTTCTCGCGGAGGTTGCGCCGGCGTGGCGGCCGGCGTGGTGACCGCAGGTGCAGTCCAGGGTGCCGGCGCGGCCACGGCGGCCGGGACGACTTGGCCGGCAGCTGCGGGCGTCGACTTCGCCGGCGCCGGCGCCGGGGTCGGCTCGCCAATGGACATCGATCCAAGCTGGGCCAGCGAGCCGAGTTGCGACAGGGGCCGTAGGCGATCCTTGCTGCCTGGCGGTGGCGACATGCCCACCTTTCCGATCTTCGTCTTGCCGGCGCCTGGCATGGCCTGGCCGTGCGGTGCGGGCGGCAGTGCCGGCGTGGACCGCCTTGTTATTCCTGGCCGACGTATATCCCGTCGCACCCCGTGATCTGGTTTGGCTCCTTGCTGCTCCAGATGACCAGGTACATGACCCGGCAATAGCACTTGACCTCCTTCGGGGACGTGAACCACACCGCGTTGGGACAGGTCTCGCACAGCGTTTCGGGCTTGGGGCGGCGGAGCGGGTCGAGCGCTTCGAGCGTGGGACTTGGCACCGATGGCATGTCGTCCATGCTGACCGATCCGCTCGGCTCCGCCAGGTCCTGCGGCTCCGGTGGCTCCAGCGGCTCTTCCGGCTGCGGCGGCTCGGGCTGCGGCGGCTCGGGTGGCGGCGTGTCCAGGGCCGCCAGTGCGGATTCGATCAACTCGTCCTCGGTTTTGTCTATCGTTGCTGACATGGGGTTTCTCCTTCGTGGTAAGTGGTTGGACTAACTGCTGACGGCGTGCCTCCAGGGCTGCGTCGTCAAATGTGATTGCGAGATTGGCCGTCGCGGCGGCGCGGGCGATCCGTTCCTTGAATTCGGCGGTGCCGTTGACGGTGATGCGGTCGCCATAGCGTTCCTGTGCCATGCGCAGCGCGGCGAGCATGGCCGCGTCGTCGGCGCCTCGGGAAACCTTGAGCTTGTCGCCATCGTCACGGACGGCGCTGTCGCCGACCTTGTAGATGATGGTCCCGCGCTTGGTGATGCCGTCACGCTGGAAAGGCGCCTCAAAGGGCTTTTGAGCGCCCTTCCCGGCCATCGTGTTGCCGGCCAGGCCCGTGGTAGTCTCGCGGCCGCGCAACGCCTCCAAGGCCTCCTTATCGCCTTTGAGGGCTTCGCTGCGGAGCCAGTCGGCCCACGTCCGGCGCTGGTACTTCTCGTAGATTTCCTGCCGCTCTTGTTTGTACTGCTTATTGATCGCGGCGATGTCGGCCCGGAGGGTCGCGCTCGCGGCGGCATACATCAGCCTTTTGCCGAACGCGGGTGCGCCGCTGATCTTGATCGTCGCCCTCTTCAATCTGCCGCTGCGCTTCGCATCCTCGATCAGCCGGTTCTTCCGTGCGATGGCCTTGGCCCACTCGTCGGCGCGGTTTGCTATCGAGTTCTGCTGTTCGTGCTTGTACCTGGCGTGCAGTTCAACGGTGTTGACCTTCGAGCGCATGGGCTGTTTGTCGTAGCGCTTCTTCGGCTTCGCTGCACCCGACAGCGCGGACTTGGTGAAACTCCCAAGCCGGTCTTCCAGCTTCTGCTTCGAGAATTCCCGGCTGACGGAACTGGCCTTGACCGTGATGCCGTTGTCGGCCGATATGACAAGGCCGTTTCCTTGTTCGCGGATTTCCAGCCCGTGGTCGCGCATGACCTGGTGCAGCGCAGACCAGGACTGCGCCCCGCGTATCTGATCTTGGCATTCCCGCTTGATCCAGCCCAGCAGGCTTTCAACGTCCGCATGCCGTTCCATGTCGGAAGCGCGGTTCTCGCTGCCGGTTTTGCCGGCCTTGTGGTTGTCCTTCTGCAGCCCGTATTCATCCTCCAGCTTGTCGCACAGCTGGCCGAGCGTGTGATACGCGTTGAACGGCTCGTGGATCGTGTAGCGGGTCGGGTGAATCTTGTTGATGGCGATGTGGATATGCACGTTGTCAGTGTCGTGGTGTACGGCACTGACGCGTTGATGGTCGGCAAAACCGATGCCGGCGCAAATGCGTTCCTCGATGGCTTTCAGCGTTTCGTCATCAGGCAGTTCGCCGACGCGAAAGCTGACGATCAGGTGGTAGGTCTTGTCCGCCTCGGATCGCGTGTTGAGCAACTGCGTGTTGAGCACTTCGAGCGCGGCGATGTCGGCCTGTTCGGAATGGCAATTGGTGGTCGTGACGGCTCCCACGCGCTCGTGCTTCTCTTGTTCATCCGTGATGTACTCGACAAGCTCAGAAAAGTTGCTTTTCTGGAGCGACTTCATGGGAACGTGCTTGGCGATCATGCAGCACGCTCCAGAAATTTAGCGGCTAAATTTCTCATCGCTCGGCCTTCGGAATCAAGACTTCGCGCATGACACTCTGCATTTGCTCTTGGGTCGATTCGATCTTCGACAAGACCGCCCGAATCGTCGCCTCGCCGAATTCGGCCGTCCGCTCGTCGTTGGTCAGCCAGAGTTTCAGGAGGCCGCCCAAGCGGCCGAGGTCGCCATTGATGCGCAGCAGCTCTTCCACGCGGCGATTGTCTAGGATGCTCCGCGCCTCATAGCCTTGTCCGATGGTCCGCAGGAAGACCGCCACAGGAAGGTTGGCGGCCTTCGCGTTGCGGGCGATTTCCGCCTCTTCCTCGGGAAGCACAGGCACCCGCAGGTGCTTGTGCTTGCGAGTCACTTTCGTTTCTTTGTCGCTCATGTCTTGGCTGTGATGGGGTTGATATAGCGGCGGTAGCCGCTTGCCTCGCAGAGCAGGAGTCCCGTTGAGCACCGAAGGTGCGAATAAGGGAGAGTGAAGAGAGATAGCCCCCTTGGGGGATAGCTATCTTCACCTATCCTGCCCGACTCTGCGAGTCAGTTACGCCAAGAAATGATACCACTCCATTTTCGATTTATCCCCGTTTAAAGCAGTAAAACACGCCTTTTTTGCAACGGATATGGCGAAATTTTGCGGATACCCCCTATAATCGTGGTCAGCCGGGGGAAAATCGGCTAAAAATCGGCCCAAAATTGAACAACCAGTAGACGAAAAATTGATATGGCGAAGTCTTACCCCGAGCAACTAGCCGAGTGGGTCAAGCGGCGGGAATCCAACACGAAGCGCGACAAGAACCTGGTCGCGTTCCTGGCCGTACGTGGCGACATCCAGCTGGCCATCGACGCGGGATATGCGGTGAAAACGATATGGGCAAACATGCACGAGGAAAAACGTGTCGCCTTCGGGTACGACACTTTCCTCAACTACGTCAACAAACACATTCGGGCGAAGGCAGCAAAGGCAGCGAAGGCGGCCGAACCACTTGCCACGAAACCACCCTCGGCACAACAACAGCCGACCAAGAAGGACGGCAAAGCACCGGCCGCACCTGCCAACCCTGAGCCGAAAGTGAAAGCACCCGAGGCACTACCAGGCTTTTCATTCAACTCGAAACCAGACGCTAAGGAGTTAATCTGATGGCAAATATCCACATCATCCAACAGGGCAAAGGTGGCGTCGGCAAGTCCGTTTCTGCCGCGTTGCTGAGTCAACACAGTATCGAGCGAGGCAAGGAACCGACTTGCATCTGCACCGATCCGGTGAATGCGACGTTCTACGGCTACAAGGCCTTGAACGTGCGTCGCCTGGAAATTATGGAAGGCGACGAAATCAACCCTCGCGCCTTCGACCAGCTGATCGAAATGATTGCCTCCGCTCCAGGTGACGTCATTGTCGATAACGGCGCAAGCTCGTTCGTCCCTCTTTCGCACTTCCTGATCAGCAACCAGGTGCCGGCATTGCTCGCTGAAATGGGACACCAACTGGTGATCCACACCGTCGTGACAGGTGGACAGGCGCTGTTGGATACCGTGAGCGGATTCAACCAGGTCGTCAGCCAGTTCCCGCCCGAGACGAAGTTTGTTGTTTGGCTCAACCCGTTTTGGGGACCGATCGAGCATGAGGGCAAGAGCTTTGAACAGATGAAGGCTTACGCGAACAACAAGGGGCGAGTGTCAGCGTTGATCCAGCTGCCGGCGCTGAAGAAGGAAACGTACGGGAAGGACTTCGCGGACATGCTGCAGGCGCGGCTTACCTTTGACGAGGCGCTTGCTCAAGAATCGCTGACGATCATGACCAGGCAACGTCTCAAGATCATCAAGTCGCAAATTTACGCGCAGCTCGACAACGCGGCGGTGCTGTGATGAGCGACCAGATCGAGGAAATCATCAAGGAAATCGCGCACAAGCACGGCATCGCCGTGTCTAGGGACGATCCGATCCTGGTGCTGCAGACGATCAACAACCGACTGCTGCAGGACAGCGCGAAGGCCCAACAGGCTCAGCTCGACCAGTACAAGGAAGAACTGGAAGCGCTGGCCCTCAGATGGGGGAATGACGCCAGGGAAAAAGCCGAACGCATCCTGAACGCATCCCTCAGCGCTGCCAAGGATGCCATCGACCAGCTGATGCAGGAAGGGGCGCGCAGCACGTCGGCCGGCGTGGCAAAGGAGATTGACGCCGCCCTGGCCAAGCTGACGGCGCCTGTTCGTGACGCCAAGAGGATCGCCACTTTGAACGTCTTCGCGGCGTGTGTGACGATGGCGGCCGCTGCTGTTGCTCTGTGGGCGGTCGTGCATTGAGCCGGCCGCTCGAAGAAAAGCCCGGCAAGCCGGGCTTTTTTTTATGTCCGCGTGCTGACGGACAGGATGAGGGTTTGCGAGCCTCCCAAGGCTTTCCCGAGGCCGGCGCTCTGCTGGCGTTGCTCCATTTCCTTCTTCCGCTGCAGGGCCTGGTGACGACGAATCGCGGCCTGCTGCTCGTCCCATTCGCTGGCCAGGCCTTGTTCCTCGTGTCGCAGCTTCTTGACGGCCAGCTCCTCGACGCGGGGACCATGCGCGCCCATGCCATCCTTGATTTCCCTGACCATTTCCAGGCGACCTTGCAGGCGCTGCATCGTGCTTTGCTGCTGCTGTAACTGCTGCTGCCACTTTGCCTTCGTGCTCGGCAACGCGATCAGTCCTGGTTGCTGCGACCGGGATTGCTGTAGGCGGGACGACTGCTGCTCGATGAGGTTTTCCAGGCGGTCTTCGATGCGCTCCACCTGGTCGTGTTTGCTCTCGATCATCGCGGCGAGGGCGGTAGCGTATTGGGTCTCGATGGACGGTGTATCGAGCATGGCCGCTTGCTCGGCCTGCTCTGCGTTCGCTCGCTCCAGCAAGCCGTCCGCTTGCGCCTCCGCATCGAACGATGAATTGATGGCCTGCTGCATCGCCCTGGTCTGTTGCTGCAGTTGTTCCCGCTGCTGGTTCATGCCCACCTCCAATTTTAGCCGCTAAAGTTTCCTAAGAAATTCCGCGTCCAAGCTTCATCGAAGACGCAGAAATGGTTGCCTTCCCATTATCGTACTTTATGGTGGAATTGCTACCGATTTCAGGGACTTTATCGAAATCAGCGCGGTCGTGCTTGACGAAGTTCCGGCCGACCTGTTGATACACATGGTCCTTGTCAGCGTGGATGACAGGGCCGTCATGGGCCTTCGTCTTGTCGGCTTGGGTGGACAGATGAATGTTGTAAATACCGGGCTTGACCGTACCGGCCTTCTCCACTTTGTCGGTATTCCATTCGCCGCCTTTTTCGCTCTGAACCAACCGCTGGCCGTTCATTACAAGAAGGCGCTGCTTCATCAAAATACTCCCGAAAGTGAATAGTCAAAATAGCATTGCCGGTACTGACACGCCAATACGTAGTGTTACATTGGAACAAAACCATTTTAGCCGATTCGTTTTCGATTTATCATGATAAATGCCCGCGTTCTAGTCTCACCATGCAGAAAAAGTGAGAATTGGTGAGATTTCTACAACATTGAACGCGGGAGACATAGACCGCAGTGATGGAACCGCTCCCATCCATCACTTAGCGCCGCTTTTCGCCTGGTTGCTCTTGAGGGATTGCATGAGCTGGGCATTCTGCTCCGTGATCGCATCCATACGTCCCCGCAGCGTGGCCGCTTCCTCGCGGGCCTGTGCCGCTGTTTGCGCTACCTGGTCACGTTCCGCCTTGGCCTGGTCCAGCTGCTGCCCGAGTCGCTGGACCTCGGCGGCCGCGTGCGTACGCTCCACCTTCAACGACTCCTGCGCCGCCTCTGCCTTGGCCCGGACGGTTGCCAGGTCGGAGCGCAATGCGTCGATGGTTGCAGCCGCTTCCCTGGCCGCTCCTTCGGCCTTCGCGGCCGCATCATCCATACGGGCCTGCTGGGACGCCATAGCGGCCCTCAGAGCCTCGATCTCGGCCTGGTGAGCCTGACGCACCGCCGCCAGCTCTTCGCGGGCCTGGGCGGCCTCCTGGTGCGAATGATCCAGCTCGGCACGTAGCTCATCGGCGCGATGCTTGATTTCGACGGCCCGGGCTTCGGCCGTGGCGGTCGCCGCCTCGGCGGCCGTCAATGCCTGCGTGGTGGCATCGAGCTTGGACTCGAACTCGCGGGCATTCGCTTCGGCCTGGTCGAGACTGGCTCTGGTAGTGGCAATCTCCAGCTGCGCCGCGTCGAAATTCGTCACCAACGCCTCGTACGCATCCCCGATCTGCTTGGTCAGGGTCTCGGCTTCGACCCGCTCGGCCTCCCAGCCGGCTTGAGCGGCGCGCAGGGATTCGTTCGCCAGGTCCTGGGCCTCTTGCCACAGTGTCGCCACGGCTGCGGCGCCGGCCTGTTGGACGGCCTCCGGGACTTGCACGGCGACCGGCGCGGCCTGGGCGCTCTGCGCCCGACGCCACTCCTTCATACCGGCGCTCGCATCGTTCATGTTGACCTTGGCCAGCTTGCGCACGGCATCGACGGTCGGGAATGTGCCGGCCTGGCCAGCTTGTTCGTAGAGCGTGTTGGCCGCCGCAAAGATGCGGTCGCGGGCTTCTTTCGAGATTTCCATGACTCTCTCCAGGTGAAGTGATAAGACTATTCTGCCATTAGAATAATAAGAACGGTAAGAATAATAACGTTATTATTATCAGTATCAAATGAGCGCGACTTTAGCGGCTAAATTCGGCCGAAAAAAAAGCCTCCGGGTAGGAGGCTTAAAGGCGGGATAGGATGGTGAGTGGCCTATCGGAAGTAGTAGGCCCGGATGGTGTGGTCGATGTACATGCTCGCGCCGATACCAACTGCGCCTAACACGGCCAGTACGATGAATAGGGTGCGCCAAGCCTTACGCTTCATGCTTTGCTCGCTGCGGCTTCCTGCCGGCGCAAAACCTGCAGCGGGAGAAACTTCTTCTTCGGCCGCGCCATCGACTCTCCGTTGGCCCACTTCGTATAGCTGATGAGACGAACACGTTTACCGCTATTTCGACGGACGATAGCCTGGGTCAAGATTGCCGAAGGCCCACTTGACACGTACATCATGGAACGCAATTACATCATGGAACGCAATGCGTTCATGCCGACAGATGGAAGAGCATGGAACTCGTCCATGATCATCAACGGGGGGGACATTGGCGCGGGTCGCGCACCTCGCACTGCACGCTTTGACATTTTCATAACCAGGCTCCGTTTCGACAGTGGTGTGTGGCGATCCTTCGACCGCCACACAAACCGATTAACCTTCGATCAACGCCATCAGCTTCACATCGGCCAGGCTGGCTTCAAACTCTGCGCCGTCGTCCTCGTACTTCAACCACGCATAGCCGTCTGCCGGGGGGCGGCGGGTCAAGATGAGGCGGGCAGGGCGGCCGTCGTGCTCAACCTGGATGATCGCCTTTTTCAGCTTCTCCGGGTCGGCTTCCTTCTCCTTGTCCTTCTTCGGCTCGTTGCCTTGGCCCTGGTTGCCGGCCTCGTTGTCGGTCATGCCGGTTTCCAGGTCAACCGTGTCCGGATCACGGTCGCCTTGCTCGCTCTTGCGTTTCTCGTCCAGGAATTCGCGCAACAGCTTAACCTCGCCCCGCGTCACTTCTTGGTTCTCATCCTCAAGCCAGGCCGTGACCTCCTTCGGGTTCTTCTTGTAGGCGGTCAGCAGCTCGCTTACCACCGTCACATCGTTGGCTCGGCCCGTGTTGAACACCTTGGCGATGGGTTCCGGCAGGTCCAGCAGGGCGGCGTGCTGGGTGATGAAGGAGGGCGATTTGCCGATCAGGTCGGCGATGTCCTTCTTCTTCAAACCCTGCTGCAGCTTGCGACCGATGTAGGCGGCGATTTCACGCGGCAGCATGTCTTCACGCTGCACGTTCTCGATAACCTGGTCGTCCTCGTTGTGGTCGTTGTCGAGGAATGCGCCGATCTGTGGCAAGCCCTTGAACTGCGTGGCCAGGTAGCGACGCTCGCCATGATTGATCATGTAATGGCCTTCAATCTCGGGATGATTCCGCACGGAGATTGGCGACTTCGGACCATTCGGGCCGAACGAGGCGGCCAGCTCGGCGATGCTCTCCGGGCTGAATCCTGGATTGTCCCGCGACCGTGGCTGGTTCGGATCGGGGTGAATCTTGTCCAGGTCGATCATCATCGGCGCGCCGGTCGGCGCCGGCGTGGCCTGGCCCTCCTGCGTCAAGGCGACGACGTTATCGGCTGCGGCGTCGTCCAGCAGACCGGACAGGCGGCCCTTCTTTTTCACGGGTGCGTTCATTATTTAATCTCCATTTTTTCGATTGCGTAGGCGGCGAGGGCGCGCATTTCCTGGGCTGCTTTGCGAGCCGAAGTTTTCTTGATCTTCCAGACCGGCATCTGGTCAGCCAACGCGTCTGCGATGCTGCTGCGCAGACCTATCGACAACGGAATCATCAGGTTTGGATATGCCTCCTGGAGTTCGGCCAGGTTCTGAACGTGGCTCGGGTTGCGCATGTCAACCATGCTCGGCACCATGCCGAGGAACTGCAACTTGGTGTTGATCTTGCGGACGTTCGCAATCACCGTCAGCATCTTCTTGATGCCCATGATGCTGTAATACTCAGGCTTGATCGGGGAGATAACGCTGTCGGCCGCGTAGAGCGAGGCGGCAAGCGTCGTGCCAAGCGACGGCGCGTTGTCGATCAAGATGATGTCGAAGCCGGCCTTGGCCAGCGCCTCGACGTTGGACTTGAAGCACTCCGCGGCTTCGTCAAAGCTGAGTTCTTCCATGTCAGCCAGATCCTTGTCGGAGGCGATCAGGCTGAGCAGCGGGCCTTCCGGGAGGTTGGCAAAGTGCGCGCTGAGCTTGTCGGGGCTTTCGCTGAACATGGCACTGGCCACGTAGCCGCTGGCAAAGTGTGCAAGGGTATGCGAGGCATTGCCTTGGGTGTCCAGATCGATGACAGCGACTCGATGCCCGTGCTCGAAGTAGTCGAACCCAAAATGCACGACACTTGCGGTTTTACCGTCCCCGCCCTTTTGCTGCGCGACTGCCATGGTATGGCTCATGCCTTGGATTCCCTTTTCTTGGCCGCTTCCTGCGCCCACTTCTTGACCGTGTACGCCTGGTGTTCCGGCAGCACCGCCGTTACCCTCTCGTACCCCTGGGGCAGATTCGAGTCCTCGAACGCCACCCACACCCGCTGCACCGCTTGCGAAACCGCGCCCTTGGTCAACCCCAGCGACTTCACGAAACCCGCCTGCGGCTTGCCGTCCACCAGTACCGCCCGCGCTATCTCGATCGTTTGCTGCCCGACCTCCAAGCCCTTGATGGCCGCTTGAAACTGTGCTTCGGTTAGCCTCTTTTTCATCAATTTCACCCATGATTTTTGCTCCGCGCCTTGGTTTAAGAATACTGGTGTCAGCCAGCTACTGATACAAGTATAGCTAAACTCTTGGTCACGGTCAAGCAATTTTAGCAGCTAAAGCGAAAATATAGCTAAACTTTTTACAGTCCCTTCGGCTTGTAGCACGACACGAAATAGGTCAGCGCGACGAAGCCGGCGAAGTGCAGCATGAACTTCATCCCGGCGAATTCCCCTGGCGTGTCCCAGTAGTACATCGTCCGCATGAGCTGCCACACGCAATCGAGGGCCACGATCCATTTCAGGAAGGGCCACAACAGGACCGTCGTAACCCAAAGGCCTTTCAGCCATCCTGGATCGCTGACAGGCTTCTCCACCTGGCGCGGCGGCGGCTTGGCCGGCTCTGGCACGGTGCGCTTCATGCGCGGAAACTTCACTATGTTCGTCATCGCTTGACCCCTTCATGCATTCCGGTTCAAATACGGGTTGCAGGTGTCCGCGCCTGGGCTTGAGTATGTCAGTGCTAAAGCCGAACACCCCGGATTGCTCCGGGGTGTTCCTACTCATCCGGTACAGCGCTGCGCCTGCTCTACTTCCTTCACAGACCAATGTGCTTTCGCATCCCCCTCCAGCTTGCACGCCTGAATGTAGGCTTCTGCCAGATCGTGAGCACAGTGATTCGACGGCTCCTGCGCCCTCTTTGCTAACGCCTCAATCTGATCGCGGCGAGCTTGGAAGTCGGTTTCTTCAACATGAGCCAATACATCGATCCACGGCATGATTTTCTTCATCGGAGTCTCCGGTTAGTGACCTGGGCAACGCGCCTGGCCTTAACTACATATTAGGACAATTTGCCCTAATAGTCAACCGGATTTAGCTAAACCTTGATCTGGATTTTAGCCGCTAAATTTCTCCCCTGGAGTAAAACCGCCTTACGTTTGTTCCTGCTTCCAGATCGCGCCCAGGCCGGCGAAGTCGCAAAGCAATGCCCATGCCGCGTATGGAATGTCTGAATCACCGCCGACCCAGCGGCGCACCGTCCGATCCCCTTTGCTACTCAGCCCGAGAACCTTGGCGGCGTGGCTGCCCGTGAAGCCGGCCAGCCGCAGCACCTCGCGTACTTCCTCGCCCGTGGGCTGCTCCCACGATGCGGCCGGTTGCAGGCAGCTTGCTCTAATCGAATCCGTCATTCCCATCCTTTCAATTCTTAATGATGACTTCAAGGTCATATTCAACCATCCAATCTCCAGCGCCGCCCTCGTCATCGGAAATTGCATCGTCAAGTTGGTGCCGCAGTTGCTCAGAAAATTCGTCAACCGAATCGCAGCTCATTTCTGATAGTTCCTGTTCTGAAACCTCCACAGTGATTTTCACAGCACGCTCCTTTGTAAATTGAGGGCCCGGGCAGGTTATCCCTGTCCAGGCCGATACTCGCTACACCCGTTCTAATGAATCCCATCCGTAGATAGTCTCTACGCACCTCGGATCATAAGACGTTACCATCCGACCGTTTCGGTTTTTACGGTAGGTCACGGGTCGGTCGTCATGCGCGAACACGCTACGCATCGCATGGTTCGTTTTCGTTATAACGATGACCTTCCCGATGTCTCTGTTGAAGCAAGGATGATGCACGCTGACGATTCGCCAGCGTTGACCTGGTTGCGGTGCGGCGGGATCGGGGTCGGCGTCGTCGCCCTCGGCGTCATCGTCCTTGGCCTGGCTGTCCCTGGGCGCTTCCACTGCCGCCGACGCTGCCGGCGACTTCTTGGCCTCGCGGGTAGCGGCGGTGATCTTGACGCGTGCGGCCTCGGCCCATTTGCGGACGATGAAGGCCTGGCGCGAGGTCAACACCACGTCCACGAGCACGAAGCCATCCGGCACTGGCAGGGTCTCCGGGTCGCGCAGCGCCGGCTTGCGCCGGGGAGGCTGCGGCAGGCTCTGTAGCCACTGTGGTAGCACGTCCTCGGCTCTTCGGTCCTGGTAGTCGGGATCGAGGTAGCGCCGCTGCTTGTTCAGGAAATCGGCAAAAATCTCGGTCGCGGCCGCATCGACCGTCTTGCCGCGCATCGGCGCGCAAAAGTGCGAGCGGTAGCCTGTCTCCGATATGAACGGCCCGTCCAGGTCCACGGCGTTGAACTCGAAATGGCAGCTCAGCACGGACCCGAGGCCACCGCCGTACTTGACCCAGCAACGGATGTCCTTGACGGTCACGATGAACTCGCCGCGCTGGCCCCACAACGGGACTTCTCCTGGAGTAGCTTGGCAGTGTCGAGCGATCACTGAGCCGGCCGACTCGTCGCCGCCGTTGCAGCCAAAGTAGGTGCCGCCGTTGAGCTTCCAGACCACGGCATCGTAACGCTCGCCGATGATCAGGGCCGCGAAGTCGGCACGATTCAGCACGGCCTCGTTGTACAGTTCCACGCACTCCTTTGCTACATCGAGCAGTGCAGCGCGGTCGGCCGGCAGCGTGGCCGCCACCGACGCGGCAGCGGCGTTACGCTCCGCTTCGCGCTGCGCGATACGATCCGTCGGCGTCTTCGCCTTCTTCGGCGGTCGCTGCGGCGCCTCGCCGGCGCCGGCCGGCGCGGGATCGGCGCCGTCTTGATTGAGTTTCGCTTGTTCGGTCATCGGTCTTGTATTGGCCCCAGCCTTGCGGCCGGGGCCAACCCTTTAGTCGATGGCCTGGAAGATCGCGCCGCCTTCTGGATGCGAGTCGGCGAATTCAAGCAGGTGGTGGTAGCGATCGATCAGCGGCCCGCACTCGGCCGCGTCCTTCACCGTGGCGGCCAGCTGGCCGACCGCGAAGAACGTAGCGATGATGCCGGCAGCGTCTCCCGAGACCTGGCCACGGTAGCCGTTACCCTCGACCTCGATGCGGTACAACGTGTCGCCTGCAGGAGCCAGGTAGAAGCCGCCATTGGACAGCTCGTAGAAGTTCCAGAAGCCGCCCGTGTAGTCCTCGGACAAGCGGCCGAGCCAGCTGTAGACGAGAGGTTCGCCAAGCATGAACGACTTGCGACCGAAGTAGCGCGGCAGGAAGGTAAGACGCTCATTCTCAGGAATGAGGGTAGCGATAACGGTTTGATTTTGCAGCTGATTTTCCATCGGAAGTTCTCCGGTTAGTGACCTGGGCGATTACCCGGCCTTCAAGAACATTATAGGACAAATTGCCCTAATCTGCAAGGACAATTTGTCCTAATACCGGTTATTTTTGATGGTTAATCCTGGCGTATTCCTCAAGAAACGCTTGCTTGGCCGAGCTGGGCGACAGGGGAATGATGCGCTTGGGTAGCGGGGAAATGTCGTCCAGGTAGCTCCAACGCTCCGTGGAATGTGGCATGAGGTCCCGCTTCTCCGTGGCCAGGGCGATCAGGTCGGCGTGTTTGATGGGTTCGTAATCGGAAAAGTCGATCTGGAAGGTATCGGCGATGATGGCCGTCACGGCGTCCTCGATGGCGGCGAATTCCGGCAGCAGTACCTTGAGCGGCTTGACCATATCCCCAAGGTAGGCCTCGGCGGCATCGTGGAGCAGGGCGGCGAAACGCAAGCGTGCCGGCACCAAGGAAGCGACCATGATGCTGTGCTGCGCGACCGAATAGAACTGTTGGGTTTGACCGTTGAAGCGGCACTGGTAGGCCAGGCCGTGGGCGATGTCCTCGATGGCGACACGATCAATGCGCGGCACCAGTGGATAGAACCGATTCCCCAGGAAGGTGGACACGTAAGCCGTGGTCACGCTGGCAGGGCTATCGGGCCTGGTCGTGGCCGAACCGAAATTGGTGAGTAAGCTCGTCATCGGAATCTCCGGTAATTGACCTGGGCGATTACCCGGCCTCAAGAACAGTATAGGACAAATTGTCCTATACCTCAAGGACAATTTGCCCTATTTCCCCTTATTTTACGGGCTGTTCCTGGAGCCATTCATGCGCGCCGGCAGTGTTACGCATTTGCCGCAGATGATGGCCACCTTCGCAGCGATCATCCCAGCCCTGGTGCCACGCGGCGTACAGGGCATCCTTCCAGTTGCGGAAGCCGCGCTTCTTGCACGCGGCCGCGTTGAAACGGGCTTTGAACGCTTCCAGCGTGGCCAGCTGGTCGGCCGTGGGCGTGAATGTCGCGTCGTCGTCAAGGGACTCGCCTTGAACCTGATCGGCAGTGGTGTTCATGCGCCGGCTCCCACCAGCTGCTCCAGCAGCTGCACGACTTCGGTGTAACGCTCGGCCGACAAGGCCTGCTTGAGCGATCCATCTTCCACGGCCTCGGTGAGCTTGTCATGCAGCGACTGGTAGAGCGGCAGCAGCTGCAAGGCATTCGACACGTCCACCTGGATCGCCTCGATGTTCGCCTTCCTGGCGCGCATGTCTTCGCGGTCGTCATCGTCGTATTCGAGCCGGCCATCAGCGGTCTCCGCGTCGGCCAGGTCGTCGCCGACACGCAAGGCGAGTTCGGACGTGATGGCCAGAACGTGGCCACGCAACGTCACGAACCGGGGCAGGGGAGGAACTGCAGGCGCAGCAGCGGTAAGATTCGTCATCGGATTCTCCGGTAATTGACCTGGGCGATTACCCGGCCTTCAAGAACAGTATAGGACAATTTGTCCTAATTGTCAATCGAATCTTATCTTTTTTGCCACGGTGACGCCATGCCAGGCGCACGAAACACGTTCCGGCTTGATTAGCGGGCCTATACGGCGTTTTGTGAGCGTCAGGCTACCCTCGTGAGGGACGGTCGATGATCGAGGCATGGCGGCCGTTCTCGTGCCTTCCCTTGGAGTAAAACAGGGCGAAGCCCGCGCGTAGCGCTGGGTTTTCTTGAATCCTGGGGTGGCGGGTGCCGTAGTTGGTTTGGGTGCTTTGTCGGCGAGGGGGCCAACAAGCCGGCCTGGCCGGCGTCTTGCCCCCATTGGGGGCCTGGATCAACAGCTGCTTGATGTGGCCTGGTCGGTTGCTCATTCTATCGAGGGGGCCAACAAGCCGGCAGCGCCGGCGTCCAGCCCCCTCCGGGGGCCTGATTTTCCTCCTCACGGTGGAGGCGCATCGCGCCGGGGGTGGGGTTTACCGGCCTTTGCGAGTCGATTGGGTGCCGTAGTCAGCAGCCAGGTTTTGGTTAAAAGCAGTTAAAACCGAGTTAACACACTCCAAAAACGAACGTAAGTCCTTGATTTTCAACAAGTATGCAACTAACCGAAATTTTCCATAATGAGTTGAAATATTGCTCATAATGAGTAATCGGCTTCTGCCGTGAGCGATCCGTTCTTCATAATGAGTAATTGAGGCGGGGCAAATTTCCCAAAATGAGTACCGGATTTCCCAAAATGAGTGAGGGTGCTGGGCAGGCAACAATTTCCCAAAATGAGCGATTGGCCTAGATTTCCCATCGTGAGCAATCGCACCGAGGGGCGTGTCCAGACCGCTCCGCTGGGTCTGGAAGCATGCTCAACCGCCTTGTTAGACGGCATTTCGTGTTTCCTGGCCAACATTCTCACCTAAATCCGTGCGCCGTGGCATTTTTTCAATACTCACACAATGTAACATTGCCATATAAGCAATGTATTTAGCTAAAGCCGGTGTCCTGAAATTTCCCAAAATGAGTGATTTACGCCAGGGGGAAGCCTGCACCTGGTCAGGCCTCGCGGTGGACCAGGCGCCATCTACTCATTTTGGAGAATCCTTCTTCGGCTCCGGGCGCTCCCTGACCACCGAGACCAGCCAATCCGTCCCATCGGCCGACCTCTTGAAATCGAACTCCCATATGTCGCCCTTCTCCTGGAGTATCCGCAGTTCTGCCGCGATCTGGAACTTGAGTGCAGCCAGCGACTGGTTCTGACGACCCAGCATCTTTTCGAGGCTGCGTAGCTTGACGTCGTGGGGTTTCTTGTGGCTCAGGTAGTAGGCCTGCAGGCGCTTCCCGGTCCCTGACAGTTCCTTCCTGGTCTCGAAGTCCACCAGCGTGCGGTAGGGCTGCGCGAACAGCGATACCAGTTTCTTGTCCAGCGTGATTTCCCAACTCAGGTTGCCTTGTGGGATGCCGTCCTTGACGCCGTTGCCGCCTGTGAATGTTGGGTCGCCGCTGATCAGTGAGACCATGATGCCGCCGACCTCTTCGCCTTTTTCCTCCATCGTCAGGAGCGATTTTTCGGCGCACTCGAAGGCCTCCAGCTCGTCGTACAGCTTGGCCAGTTCTTCCTCGGACGCGCCGGCATCGAGCGCTCGCTGACACTTCAATGCTTTGGCCAGGCGCTTCGAGAACACGGTGATGACGCCACCTTTCATGCGCTGGATCGATTCAAAGATGAGCTTGTAGTAGGGCTGGGCCTGGCGCCATCCGTTCATGCGGCAGATTTCGCTGCTGGTGATCCGTACGATCATCTTCCCCGAGGGCATGTCACGCGCACAGTGCGCGAACGTGACGAACAGGTCTTCGTCCCGCGTACGCAGTTCCTCGCCCTTGTAGGTCATGGCTCCTTCGCCCAGCACGAACAGTTCCACGTTGTCGAGGTAGGCGCGTGGCTCCTTGTCGTTGCGGCACTGGAACAGGGCTGAGCGTGCGAGTTCGTTTGCGATGGCGCGCCGATCATCCGGCCAGAACTGCAGCTGCTCCGGGATGAACTTCCGTATTGCCGCCTCGGCCGTGCGCGCCTTGAGTTTGTTGTTGATCGCGTTCTGCCTGACTATCGCGGCCGGGATGAATGGAAGCTCTTCGTTTTCTGTACTCATCGATATTCCTCCAAGCTGATTATGCTTTGATGGTGGCTTGGGCCGGGTTCCACTGGTCGAACTGGATCGTGGCTGTTCCAATGCCCACTTCGGTTTTCAGGTAGTCCAGCAGCGTTTCCATCTTCTTAAAGAACCGCATCTGCCCGGTTTTGGTGAACAGAAGCTTGTCGCCGCTGATCGTGGCCACATTGAGGGTGAACCCGGCCGGGTCGCCCACGATGGTTACGCCTTTCACACCGCCGTTCTCGGCCAGCAGCTTCAACTGATCGTGCTTGATACTGCTCATTTGGCACCCCTTAACAAGATAAAGTGGAATCCCAATATAACACATATCGGGATTTATAGGAGGCTGTAAATTCGCCATATCGAACGAAAATGTTGATGGAACTCGACTTTTTGCTATGTTCTGCACAACAAGGGGTATCGCTGGCGGGCTGTTCGCGGGTAATATTGTCAAAATTGTTGCAAGAGGGCGATGCCTGGTTACATAGTGACGTGTGGCATTCATTCAGCTGAAGTTTCCCCACGGTATGACTTTAGCGGCTAAAATCCGCGTTCTAAAAAGACCAGGGCCAGTCGTGTACAACCAAATTTTTTTTACTAACGTGTTGCGGTTGCTTGATGAGCAACGCATGACCAAGAGCGAGCTTGCAGACAAAGCCGGCATTTCAGTTTCATTTCTCTCTGACCTCACCAACGGGAAAGCCAATCCCTCTCTCAAAATCATGGAGGCCATCGCAGAGGCCTTACAGACAGCACTTCCCGTACTGCTTGAAATGACTGACCTGGATAGGGCGACGCTCGATGCACTCGCGGGTGGTCATGCTCTGCACAGCCTCCCCGAAGGCTATGTGAGGCTGACAGCGATCCTTACGGAGTTCCAAGGATTCACGGTTCGGCAGTGGGACCAAGAGAATCGCAAGAAAATACTCATGAAGCGCGTTCGGTGACATTTCGTGACATTTCCCACGGCCATCTTTAGCAGCTAAATTTTCCGGCAGGCGTGCAACGCGCCTGCCATACCGGTCGCCCTGACTGGTTTTGCATATCACATTCCACCTCGTAATACAGCACGGCTTGCCATCCGTGCGCAACACATGAATTCGAAAAACCCGGTAAATATTTAATAATGTTGATCCCGGTCGGGTTTCGGTATATCCTCTGTCTTGTAGAATTATTGACATGACTGGAGGAAGCCATGACTCAAGCATCCGAACCCGATGACAGCATTTCGATCAGGGCGACTCGGGCCATCAAAAAGCTTGAGCGCGACATGGGGCCTGTCCTCCTGGCCGCGCTACACGATTCGCGCACGTCCGAACTGATGCTCAACGCGGACGGCAAGGTGTGGCAGGAACGCTTCGGCGAGCCGATGAAATGCATCGCCGTGCTCAGGCCCGCGCAGGGCGAGGCGATCATCCGCACGGTGGCCAGCTGCCTCGACAAGACCGTGCGAGCCAACCTGCCATACGTCGAGGGCGAGTTGCCGATTGACGGTTCCCGCTTCGCCGGCCAGCTGCCGCCCATCGTCACGGCTCCCACGTTTGCCATTCGTAAAAAAGCTATCGCCATTTTTACGCTCGAACAGTATCTGGAAGCCGGGATCATGACCCAGCGGCAGTACGACGTGATCAAGAAGGCCGTCAAGGACCATCGCAACATCCTGGTCAGCGGCGGCACCAGCTCGGGCAAGACCACGCTCGTCAACGCGATCATCAACGAGATGGTCAAGTGCAATCCGCAAGAACGCATCTGCATCATCGAAGACACGGGCGAAATCCAATGCTCGGCTGAAAACGCCTTGCAGTACCACAGCACCGTGGACGTGCCAATGACCATCCTGCTCAAGCTGATCCTGCGGATGCGTCCTGACCGCATCCTGGTCGGCGAGGTACGCGGCGCCGAAGCACTGGATTTGCTCGATTCATGGAATACCGGCCACGAAGGAGGCGCTGCGACTCTGCACGCGAACAACTCCAGAGCGGCCATCGATCGTTTGGAGTCGCTCGTTTCCCGGAACGAGTCGGCACCAGCCGTAATTGGACCGCTCATCGGCGAGGCGGTCCATGTGATTGTTCACATCGCCAAAACCCCCGAAGGCCGCCGCGTGCAGGAAATCATGTCGATCTCCGGCTACGTCGATGGCAAGTACATCACCACCACCCTCTAGGAGCTTTAAATGCACGCAACTTTCAACATTCCTCAGTTCGAAATCGCCAAACCTTCGACCAAGTTGTTCTACATCGCACTGGCCCTGGCGTTCGCTTACTACTTCCTGCTGCCGGCAGCGTTGGCAACCACTGGTACGGGCGGTGCGCTTCCGTACGAGGACTGGCTGACCTCCCTGCGTAACTCGGTCACGGGTCCGGTCGCGTTCTCGCTTTCGATCATCGGCATCGTGATCGCGGGCGGCGTGCTGATCTTCGGCGGTGACCTGAACGGCTTCTTCCGTACCCTGATGTTCCTGGTCCTGGTGATGGCCTTCCTGGTCGGCGCGCAGAACATGATGAGCACCTTCTTCGGTCGCGGCGCTGAAATCGCTGCACTCGGCGATGCCGCTGCAACGCAAGTGCAGTTCCTGGCGATGACTGCCACGGGCCAGGTTGCTTAATCATGGCGCTCCGCACGATTCCCATTCGTCGGGCCGGTAATCGACACAACCTGTTCATGGGTGGGGATCGTGAACTGGTGATGTTTATCGGCCTGATGGCATTCGCGCTGATTTTCAGCGCACAAGAGCTGAGGGCAACGATAGTCGGACTCTCGCTGTGGTTCGTGGCGTTGTACCTGCTGCGACTCATGGCGAAGTCCGATCCGAAAATGCGCCAGGTCTACATACGGCAGCGCCGCTACAAGCGCTACTACCCGGCCCGTAGCACGCCCTTCCGTATCAATCCCACCAGTCAAGGGAAGCAATACAAATGATGATCACTCTAACCATTGCCATCGCGTTCCTCGGGGCCGTGATGCTGCTGCTGCTGTTCCAGCGAATCCAGGCTGCGAACAGCCAACTGGAGCTGAAAAAGCACCGCTCGAAAGATGCCGGGTTCGCCGATCTGCTCAACTATGCCGCCATGGTGGACGACGGAATCATCGTCGGCAAAAACGGCTCTTTCATGGCGTCATGGCTTTACCAGGGCGAAGACAACGCCAGCAGCACCGAAGAGCAACGCGAACTGGTGTCGTTCCGTCTCAACCAGGCGCTGTCGGGTATGGGCAATGGCTGGATGATCCACGTGGACGCGGTGCGGCGGCCGGCGCAGAGCTACCCACCGGCTGCCGCGTCCCACTTCCCCGATCCGCTGTCGCGGGCCGTCGATGAAGAGCGTCGCCGTCTGTTCGAAAGCCTCGGCACCATGTACGAAGGCTTTTTCGTGCTGACGGTGACGTACTTCCCGCCGCTGCTCGCTGAGAAGAAATTCATCGAACTGATGTTCGATGACGAAACGACCGTCGCCAACCATCGGTCGCGCACCCAAAGCCTCATCGACACGTTCAAGCGCGATTGCATGAACATCGAGTCGCGCATGTCGGCGGCCGTCAAGGTCACGCGCCTGCACGGCCAGAAGATCGTGCAGGAGGACGGTTCGACGGTGACGCACGACGACTTTCTGCGCTGGCTGCAGTTCTGCGTCACGGGCCTGAACCATCCTATCCAGCTGCCCAGCAATCCGATGTACTTGGACTCGCTGATCGGCGGCCAGGAAATGTGGTCAGGCTCCGTGCCGAAGATCGGCCGCAAGTTCGTCCAGGTCGTGGCCATCGACGGCTTCCCGCTGGAATCGACTCCGGGCATCCTGACGGCCCTGGGCGAGCAGCCGTGCGAGTATCGCTGGTCGTCCCGCTTCATCTTCATGGACCATCACGAGGCGGTCGCGCACCTGGACAAGTTCCGCAAGAAGTGGAAGCAGAAAATCCGTGGCTTCTTCGACCAGGTGTTCAACACGAATTCGGGCGTGGTTGACGAAGACGCGGTGTCGATGGTGGCCGACGCGGCGTCGGCCATCGCCGAGGCCAATAGCGGCCTGGTCGCCCAAGGCTATTACACCAGCGTCGTTGTCCTGATGGACGAGGACCGCGACAAGCTGGAACGTTCCGCGATGCTGCTGGAGAAGGCCATCAACCGCATCGGCTTCACGGCGCGGATCGAGACCGTCAACACGCTCGATGCGTACCTGGGAAGTCTGCCAGGCCACGGCGTGGAGAACATACGCCGGCCGCTGATCAACACGATGAACCTGGCCGACCTGCTGCCGACCAGTACCATCTGGACGGGCCTGAACTACGCCCCATGCCCGATGTACCCACCGAACTCGCCGCCCTTGATGAACGGCGTCACGAACGGCGCCACGCCGTTCCGCCTGAACCTGCATTGGCTCGATTTGGGCCATACCCTGATGCTCGGCCCGACACGCTCCGGCAAGTCAACCCACCTGGCCCTGATCGCGCTGCAGGCGCGGCGCTACGAAGGCATGTCGATCTACTGCTTCGACAAAGGCATGTCGATGTATCCGACCACAAAGGGCGTGGGGGGTACTCACTTCGAGATTGCCGGCGACGACAGCAAGCTCGCGTTCTGCCCGCTGCAGTTCCTGGAAACCAAAGGCGACCGCGCCTGGGCCATGGGCTGGATCGATACGTGCTGCGCGCTGAACGGCGTGATCACGACGCCAGAGCAGCGCAACGAAATCGGCCGCACGATCCTCAACATGAAGAACAGCGGCGCGAAGACCATGAGCGAGTTCGTGCTGACCGTCCAGGATGAGTCGATTCGGGAAGCGCTGGAGCAGTACACCGTGGACGGCATGATGGGCCACCTTCTCGACGCCGAGGAAGATGGCCTGAGCCTGTCGAAGTTCACGACCTTTGAAATCGAAGCGCTGATGAACCTGGGCGACAAATACGCGTTGCCCGTGCTGCTGTATCTCTTCCGACGCATCGAGCGCAGCCTGCACGGCCAGCCGGCCATGATCCTGATCGACGAAGCCTGGCTGATGCTGGCACACCCGGCATTCAAGGCCAAGATCAAGGAATGGCTCAAGTCGTTCGCCAAGAAGAACTGCCTGGTCCTGCTGGCCACGCAGAGCCTTACTGACGCGGCCAGCAGCGGCATCATGGACATCATCATCGAATCGACCGCCACGCGCATCTACCTGCCGAATCGTGATGCCAAAGCGGAGCAGTCCGTCGCGCTCTATACGCAAACCGGCCTCAACGCCAAGCAGATCGACATCATCGCCACCGCCATCCCGAAACGCCAGTACTACGTCGTCCAGGAGGCCGGCCGGCGCCTGTACGAGACGGCACTTGGCCCTCTGGCCCTGGCGTTCGCGGGATCGACCGACAAGGAATCGATCGCCACCATCCAGAAGCTGGAGGAAGTCCATGGCGACGGTTGGCTTGACGAATATTTAGCGGCTAAAGGCCTGAACCTCAACGACTACGGAGTGACAGCATGAATATCGGCGACATGATCAAACGACTGGTTCTCAAGAAGAAACCAGCTGACGGCGACCAACGCCAAAGCCATGAACCCATCGAAGGCGGACGACGCCAGGGGGAAAACGCAAACCCGTACCTGTCCGCTCGCAGGACGTGGAACGACCAGGCGGCCGCCAACGTGGCCACTCGCCAGATGTTCCAGCTGCTGGGCATCCTGTTCGGCCTGGTGGCCCTGGCGGCCGTGGGCGGCATGACCTACATCGGCAGCCAGTCGAAATTCGTTCCTTACGTCGTGAAGGTCGACAAATTGGGCCAACAGGCCGCAGTAGGACCTGCCCAAGTGGCGACCGCAGCTGATCCGGCTGTCATCCATGCGTCGGTTGCGTCCTGGATTTCCAGCATGCGCATGGTGACGCCGGACATCGCCCTGCAGCGTAAAGGCGTCTTCCATGTCTACTCGATGCTCGCCCCGAACGATCCTGCGACCGCGAAGGCCAACGAATATCTCAATGGCAGCGAAGCGAGCAATCCATTCAAGCGCGCAGAGATTGAGACGGTCAGCGTCGAAATCGACACGGTGTTGCCGCAGACCGCCGACACCTGGCAAGTGGACTGGACCGAGACGACCCGTGATCGGCAGGGTGCTTTGAAAGGCACTCCGCAGCAGTGGCGCGCACTCGTGACGGTGTACACCGTCGCACCGACGCCTGACACCACGGAACAACAAATCCGGGACAACCCGCTGGGTGTCCACGTCCGTGACTTCTCCTGGTCCAAACAACGCTAATTGAGGGGCAACACCATGAAAAAACAGTTCGTAGCAATGATCCTGGGCGCGCTGCCCCTTCTCGGCCAGGCCGCCGACAATCCCGCGATCACGCCTGCAGCTGCGCCGGCGCCGACGCCGGCCGAGCAGGCGGCACAGAAGGCCGCGTTCGAGCGTGCCGAGCGCCTGGCGGCAAGTCGGGCAGCGGCCGCCAGGGCCGCCGCCAATCGCGCAGCAACGGAAGACCCGGCCGACGCGTATTTCTCGAAGCAGAACCCGAAGCTCTCGGCGCAGGAAAAAAATGCCCTCGCCGTCGCGCAGAAGTGGCAAGCGGCCGGCGCCGACGCCAGCGGCATGAAGCCGGTCGGCGGGCCGAACGGCGTGGTGCGCTTCGTCTACGGCGCCCAGCAAATCAACATCGTCTGCGCCGTCCTGCAGGTTTGCGATGTGGAGCTGCAGCCTGGCGAACAGGTGAACAACATCAACATCGGCGATCCGCGGTTCACCGTGGAGCCGGCCATTAGCGGCTCCGGCGCCGGCGAAGTGCAGCACCTGATCATCAAGCCGCTCGATGTCGGCCTCGATACGATGCTGAACGTGACCACCAATCGGCGCACGTACCGCTTCAAGCTCCGCTCGCATCGCACGCAGTTCATGCCCTACGTGGGCTTCACGTACCCCGAAGACGCGGCGGCCAAGTGGGATGCCATCCGCACCCGCGAGGTCCGGGAGAAGGCCGAGCAGACCATTCCGCAGACCAAGGAAGTGCTGAGCGATCTGAGCTTCAATTACCGCGTCGAGGGCGAGGCCTCCTGGAAGCCCGTACGCGTCTACAACGACGGCGTGCGTACCGTGATCCAGATGGCGTCGGCGATCAGCCAAACCGAAGCCCCGACGCTGCTGCTGGTGACGAAGGACGGCGGCCTGTTCACCAAAGAGGAAACCGTACTGCCGAACTACCGCGTCCACGGGGACCGCTACATCGTGGACCGGGTGTTCGACAAGGCGATCCTGATTGCCGGCGTCGGTTCTGGCCAGGATCGCGTCACCATCACGAAGGAGAAATGACATGCACAAACTTGCCCTGACCTTGTGCCTCCTGGCCGGCCTGGCCGGTTGCGCATCTGCGCCGGCGCCGGCGTCGTATGGCAGCTTCGTGAAGGCGCCGAACGCCGCAGACGACAAGACGATGGCCGACGACGCCGTTAAGCGGCTCACGGCCCTGTATCCGCCCGCACGGACCCGTTTCAACCTGCAGCACGCCACGCCTGACGGCTTCGGCGGGAACCTGGTCACGGAGCTGCGGGCCAAGGGCTACGCGCTCGCGGAGGTAAAGCCTGGCACGCAGCCCGCGCCTACGGCAGCCGGTGAACAGTCGCTGGCCTACGTGATCGATCAGCCGCTCGATCCCGGCATGTACCGGGTCACGATTTTCATCAACAGCCAGTCACTGTCGCGGGTCTATCAACCCGTGGGCGGCGAATTGAAGGCGGCCGGCCCCTGGCTTCGGAAGGAGTAACGGTATGAGCACGAATAACGAAGACCTGATGTCCCCTGACGCGTCGCCTGGCGAACAGTCCAAGCGCAGCGGCGTTCGCCGCGTCAACAACGTCCCGCTCTACATCGCAGGCGGCGGCCTGGCCGTGTTCCTCCTGATTATGCTTCTGGTCGCATCGGACCGAGCCGCGAAGCAGAGCGCGCCGGCGCAGGCCAGCCAACAGGCCAAGCCAGGCAATACGACGATGTTTGCAAAGGAAATCGCCGGCAATCGCCAAGATGGGATCGTGCAGGCAAAGACGCCGCAGCTGGTTCCTCCATCCAGCGTGGCCGGTTCGGTTCCCATCGCCACGCCCCCTGCCAATCTCGACGTGCCGCCGGCGCCGCCAACCAGCTCCGGGATGCAGCCGCCGACCTCGCAGCAGCAGATGGCGCAAATGCAGGCGCCCCAGCGCAGCATGGCCGACGAGCAGGCCGACCGCATCCGCACGATGAAGCTGCAGCAGTTCGATGAGGCAGTCAAAGCGAAGTCGGGCATGGCCTTCGCGCCGCCGCGCAGCGCGGCATCGAGCCAGGGCCAGGGCGCCGGCATGGCCATGGCCAATACTGGCGTGCCTGGCTCACGTGAGGAAACCTTGGCGCGCATCGCGGCCGTTCGACAGCAGCTCGAAGCGGCCACGCGCGACGATCCGACAGCCGCGTACAAGGCTCGCCTGCAGCAGCTGCAGGCTGCGGGCATCGGCACCGGAGCCAGCGGCGCGGGCGCGGGCGCCGGTGCCGGCGCAGGGCAGGGCGGCGGCTTCGGCGGCGCACCCAAGTTGATGCAAGCCTCGGCCGGCCGCAACGACGTGGCGCAGTTCGCGGGATCGGGGCAGGGCGACCGCTGGCGTCTGGACTCGCAGCCGGAAGCCCCGCGCTCGCCGTATGAGCTGCGCGCAGGCTTCGTCGTACCCGCTACGCTGATTTCCGGCATCAACTCGGAGCTGCCTGGCCAGATCATCGCGCAGGTCAGCCAGGACGTATACGACACGCCACGCGGCAAGTACAAGCTGATCCCGCAAGGATCGCGCCTCGTCGGTGCCTACACCAGCGAAGTCGCGTATGGCCAGTCCCGAATCCTGATCGGATGGCAGCGCATTATCTTCCCCGATGGCAAGGCCATGGACATCGGCTCGATGCCAGGCGCGGACGGTGCGGGATACGCCGGATTCAAGGACCAGGTGAACAATCACTACTTCCGCCTGTTCGGCTCGGCATTCCTGATGTCGGCCGTGACGGCCGGGGTCGCGCTGAGCCAGCCCGACCAGGGCGTCAATTCCCGCCCGACCGCCAGCAGCGCGATGAGCGAGGCGCTGGGTCAACAACTCGGCCAGGTCACGGCGCAGATCATTTCCAAGAACCTGAACATTTCGCCGACGCTTGAGATTCGTCCGGGTTATCGTTTCAACGTCATGGTCACGAAGGACATGACATTCTCGAAGCCATACCAGGCTTTTGATTATTAACTCCAAGGAGAAACCATGAAACCCCTGACTCGCAAAGTTTTAGCCGCTAAAGTCGCCCTAATGATGGCCGTGTCGTCACTTCCTGGCGTAATCGCGCCGGCCCATGCCGGCATCCCTGTTATCGACGGCGCCAATCTCGGGCAAAACCTGATGACCGCCTTCGAAAGCGTTTCCCAAACGCTGAAACAGATTCAACAGTATCAAACGCAGTTGCAGCAGTATGAAAATCAACTGCGCAACACGTTACAGCCGACCGTTCAATTGTGGGATAACGCTCAATCCACGATGAACAATCTTCGGAATGCGATTGATACCCTGAATTACTACAAGACACAGATGGGCACCATCGACGCTTATCTAAATCGATTTAAAGACCTTTCTGCTTATCGCAACTCGCCATGCTACTCGGTGAGCGGCTGCACGGCCGCCGAGTGGCAGGCGATGAAAGCTACCGAATTCCTCGGGTCCGAATCGCAGAAGAAGGCGACCGACGCCGTATTCCGTGGCCTCGATAAGCAACAGGACAATATGGAGGCTGACGCCCGCCAGTTGGCTCGCTTGCAATCCTCGGCTCAGGGCGCGGAGGGCCAACTGCAAGCCATTGGCTACGCGAATCAACTGGCAAGCCATCAATCGAATCAGCTGCTGCAGATTCGCGCCTTGCTTGTGGCCCAACAGAACCTGGTTGCAACGCGCAATCAGGCTCTTGCTGACCGCGAAGCAAAGGAAGCCGCTGCGTCCGAGCAAATCCGTACGGGAACCTTCAATCGTTCCCCAGTGGTCACGTATTAAGGGGATATAGATGAAGAGATTCCTACTCTGCTGTTGCACCAGTTTGACACTTATAACCGCTTTTACAGGCTGCTCTAATCGCGACGAGGTTGCTAGTCCAGCGTGCGAGGATTTGAAGAAAGACCTCGCACCGGCCGTACGGGCTGAACTGGAAAAGCGCTGTCCTCGTGGTGGTCCTGATTTTAAACCGAGTCCTAAGAAAGAATGGTAGAGGTCTGATATGAATAAGCCAGTCATTGCAAGGCCGCGCCTAATATTGATGCTTTTTCTTTGGCTGGCGTTATATTCGGCTCAGGCTTTTGCCGCTGCTGAAAGTGCCGGCGTCCTCGACAATGTTCTAGCCCGTTTCCAGGCCGTTGCCAGCGCCTGGGGAACGATCATCACACAGCGAGCAACGTGGTTGTTCTGGCTGCTGGCTGTGATTAGCATGGTGTGGACGTTCGGCATGATGGCTTTGCGAAAAGCCGACATCGGCGAGATATTTGCGGAATTTATCCGCTTCACGATATTCACGGGCTTTTTCTGGTGGCTCTTGCAGAATGGGCCGCGTTTTGCCGTGGACATTATGACTTCCCTCCGCATGATCGCTGCTCAGGCATCGGGATTGCCTAATGCTCTTGCACCTTCCGGTATCGTTGATATTGGCTTCGATATTTTCTATAAAGTCGTTGATCAATCAAGCGTGTGGTCACCGATGGATAGCCTATTCGGCTTGCTTTTAAGCTGCGCGATCCTGATTGTTTTTGCCCTGGTCGGGACGAACATGCTTCTCCTTCTGGTAAGCAGCTGGATATTCGCTTATGCCGGCGTGTTTATCCTTGGCTTCGGTGGCTCCCGCTGGACATCGGAAATGGCAATTGGATATTTCAAGTCCATCCTGAATATCGGTCTGCAATTGTTCACGATGGTTTTACTCATCGGAATTGGCAAATCATTTGTCGATCAGTATTACGCCTCAATGAGCGCTGGAATGACCCTCAAAGAATTGGCAGTTATGGCTGTTGTGGCTGCTGTTCTGTTGTTCCTGGTGGCGAAAGTCCCTCCGCAAATTGGTGCGCTTGCAGGCGGTTCTACGGGGAACCTCGGCTCAAACTTTGGCGTCGGCGCGGCTGTAGGCGCGGCGGCGATGGGTGCCGCTGCTGTGGCGTCGGCCGGCGCCGCTGTTGCAGCCGGTGCAGCAAGCGGCGCCGGTGGCCTTCAAGCACTGCACGCAGCCTTTTCAAAGGCTAGTGCGGCCGAAAGCGCTGGCGGTGGCTCTAGCTCGCTGCTGGGTGCTGTCGGCGGCGCCGGTGGAGCGGCCAACGATTCCGGTGGCGGTAGCGCATTGGCGGCAGCGATGGGTGATTCGTCAGGCGGCGGCTCAGGCGGCGGCTCCGCCAGTGCGGCAGCGGGCAAAGCCAGCACGGACGCTGGTTCCTCGTCCGGTCCCATGAATTCCGGCGCGGAATCGAGTGGCGCAGATGCTGGGTCAAAACAGACTGCATCGGCATCGAGCGGCAGCGCCGGCGACAAGACGGCTGCTGCTGACAGTGGGGAGAACGAAGGCAGCGGGCAGGGTGCCAGCGGCAAGGAGGCCGGCACGGGTTCGAGCACCGACGGCGCTGCCGCCAAGGCCGCGAAGCCTTCCAAGGCGGGGGCGATGGCCGCCAAGGCTGGCCGCATTGCGGCGGGTACGGCGGCAAACCTGGCGCAAGGATCATGGGACGTAGCCAAAGGCAAGGCGCTCGATATGAAAGACGCTGCTATGGATCGTATCGGCGAAACCACGGGTGGCAAGATCGCCGCCGCGATCAAGGCTCGCCAGGCCGCCGAGGGCGTTGCCGAGGCCGCTGCAGCTGCCGGCGAGGCCGACGACGCAAAGTTCGATGGCGACAGCCTGTCGGCCGGCACCACTTCGGCGGAAGACGAAGAAGAAATCGCGGCATTCCGCGACGGCAAATCACAATCCTCATAACGGAGTTCATCATGAAAATAAAAGCTTTGGTGGCCGCGACCGTACTTGCCACGTCGATGCCGTTCTCTGCATCCGCGCAAGACGTTTTGACCGGAGACACGCGCCTGGCGTGCGAGGCAATTCTGTGCCTTGCTGCGCCGACGCGGCCGGGTGAATGCGCAGCATCGATAGCCAAGTATTTCAGCATATCGCTGCGGCGGTTCAGTCAAACGCTGCGCGCTCGGCGCAACTTCCTCTCGCTTTGCCCGCGCGTAGATTCGGGGACAGTCGAACAGATCATCAACACCTATCCGCCTGAACCTGATCCACCAGAGCCGCCAGCTCCGATCCCACCAGGTGCACCGGCCACGCGTGCTGAGATTGAAGCGCGGCTTGCCTACCTGGTCCCGGCCTTCGAGCAGAAAGCCGCTCAGGTCAGCAACCTCCGCGCCGCACTGGACTCTTGCATTGCGCAATACGGCCGCGTGGAAGACGGCTTCTGTGGTCCCGAGTCGTCCAATTACTCGAATGAGAGCAGTGCAGCGCAGGCGATGAACGAAGAAATCGCACGGCTGCAAAACGTGTTGAGCACCCTGTAACTTTTACGGACCATATATGCCCCTCGACCTTCCACCACAAATGCAAGAACGGGTCGTCTGCTCGATAGCGGCGGCCACGAAGTATGAAGTGCCGGCGAATATCGTTCTTGCCGTCGCCGAGAAAGAGAATGGAAGGCCGGGGCAGTGGGTTCGCAACAGCAGCAATGGCAGCTACGATGTAGGTCCGCTGCAGTTCAACACCAACTACTTGCGCGACCTGGGCCGTTACGGAATTACGGCCGAACACGTCGCGGCTGCTGGCTGCTATTCATTCGAGCTGGCCGCCTGGCGCCTGAGAATGCACATCAAGAATGACCGGGGCGATTTGTGGACCCGCGCAGCGAATTACCATTCGCGCACGCCGCGATTCAACCAGGTCTATCGCGCCGACTTGATCATTCGGGCCGCTAAATGGGCGAATTGGCTGACCGCTCGCTATCCAACGCATGACGTGTCAACGGGGGCCGCGACGGTTGCCGCTGCGGCTCCTGCTGGTCCGATTCCGGCCCTGCCTGCAGCCACTCCAAGAACGGCCTCTTACGCCGCATCCACGTACGTGCCACGGCAGTTGATCGTGAGCGCGAGTCAGTAATTTAGCCGCTAAAAACCATGAACTCTCTCGGTCCTTCGTCGTCGGCAAGCGAAACGCGCATAGCGCGTAGTCGAATTCTGAGCGTCAGGCTTCCCCGCATTGTGATTGCCGACCGCACTCTGGAAGCGCTCAAGTGGATGGCATTGCTGTCGATGACTGGCGATCATGTCAACAAATACTTGTTCAACGGGACAAAGGAGTGGCTGTTCGATGCGGGCCGCCTGGCCATGCCGCTCTTCGTCTTTGTCCTGGCGTACAACCTCGCCCGGCCCGACGCCTTGGTGCGCGGCGCATACCACCGGACCATCTGGCGGCTGTTCTTCGTCGGCTGTCTGTCAACGCCGCCTTTCATCGCACTTGGCAACGTCGCCTATGGCTGGTGGCCGTTCAACATCATGTTCACGTTGGCCGCCACGGCCGGCGTTCTTCTCCTGATCGATCGCGGCTCGATGTCGCGCTACGCAATGGCCGGCGCGCTCTTCGCTGGAGCCGGGTCGGTAGTCGAATTTTGCTGGCCCGCCATGGGCCTCGGGGTTGCTGTCTGGCTGTACCTTCGTCGTCCGAGTTGGATGGCCCTTGGCGCGGCCGTAGCGGCCCTTGGCGGCATTTTCTACGTCAATGGCAACGGGTGGGCCATCCTGGCCATTCCGCTCGTCTGGGCGGCTTCTCGTGCGAATGTGGGCATGCCGCGACTACGCTGGGTCTTCTACTCGTACTACCCTCTCCACCTGGTGGCCTTGCTGCTCATCCGCATCCCAATGAGCAAGATGGGCTACCTCTTCTTCTGACAGGAAGCCCATGCGCACCACACTGCATATCGCCGCGTTCGCGGCCTCGTTCGCCTTCTCGGGCGTAGCCTTCGCTCAACCTGCCGAGTATCCAGGCACGCCCGTATCAACAACCGTGTTTGTGACCTTTCCCCACGGCGGGACTGTGTTCCGCCCGCCAGCGGAAAGCCTGGGAACGTTGGCAGCCGCAAAGGACGCGGCCATGGTCACGATTCGCGGCCGCACCAGCACCCTCACGCCAACCGCGAAGGATGAGGCGTTGGCGTTCGCCCGTGCAGCAGCTGCGCGGGCGTTCTTGATCCGCCAGGGCGTCTCGCCGCTCAAAATCATGGTCAACTACGCCTCTGCGGCCGATTTCATTGCCGACAACAGTACACCGGCCGGCCGGATCGAAAATCAGCGCGTAGAGATTGACCTGATATATGTTCCTGCGAACCCGTGAAGCCTGCCAACTAGAGGAAACATGCGATGCAATACATTGGCGATATTTTGCTTTTGGCTTTATGCGGGATAGCGGCGTATAAGCTGATGAAGTGGTTCGGCCCTATCATCGCGCAGCGACGCGATTTGACTCCGGGCGAAATGGCCGAGCGCGTTATTCTCGCGCCGTTTGAGGAACGGCAACGCCAGGAGAAAATATTTGGATCGCGCAAAAAGACCCTTGTGGTGACGCTGACCAATTGCGCGTTAATGCTCGCCTGGGCTCGCCTTGGCTTTGCATACCCTTTTATTCTTTGGGCCGGATTGCTCTATCAAATCGCCGGCCATATTGTTCTTTATCGGATGCGCGCAAAGGTCGGCCATAATTTGACCGGCCTGGGCCTGCGCGACAGGATCGTACTCCGCGTTTTCTACGCTTGGTTCTGGCCGATCTACCTTGCACAGTGGCGGAAATAACGCCGGTTCTTGCATTCTTGGAGTAGGACGATGGATATTCACGAGGCGAAAAAAGTTATAAGCACTGTTCCCAATGAACAGCTTTCCAAGCTCGATGCAGCCCTTGAACGCTACAAGCGTTTCGCGGGCATCTATACGGCGGTCGAGTGGACGTGCGAGCTTGCTGCGGATCGGGCCGCCTTTCCGCACCTTCTCAGCTTCACCGATGGAATGCCTGTACTTAGTGACGAACGTTGTGTAGAGTTCATGTCCCGCGTGTCTGGTCTTCCACCATACCTTTGCGCAGCGTGGAACGAAATAGACTTTCACTGCGATAGCGAGGAATGAAACTTTAGCGGCTAAAACGATAAGGATTGATAATGCGTATCCTCAAACAGTTGCAGACATTTAGTGTTGCTTTTATTTGCCTTGTGAGCGCAACGGCAAATGCTATGGACATTCCGATGGATCGCGGCCTGGCGTATAAACAGCTTGACTCCAAGACCTGCTTTTCGGAATTCTCGCGTAATGGCCAGCTGGCCGGCATCGAGTTGCAGGACCTTTTAATTTCGCAAGGTCACAAGCTGGCGATATTGAAACCCGTAGGCTCTTTCGAGGTCGGAGATAAGACCACACGGAAGTATAGCGGCGCTGGAACGGAAATCAGTATTGATCCTATCTCAAGCGAGAAAACCGGCAACGACATGGTTTATGAAATCCGTGAGAAGGCCAAACTTACCATTACGCGAAAAAAAGGCAAGCCGGTGAAGTTCAATGTTGATGTGATTTTCAAGTGCTCCCCGTAACCTCATCGCACAAGGACTGAAACCATGCCATTTATGGCTGCTCTTTTACTGGCGTTGGTCGTCCCCATGGTGTATTAGGTAAAAACCGTCGCTTTCGCGCCTGCAGCATCCGGTGGCAACGGCTTGGCGAACGTACCGCGCTATATCCACTTGACGGTCTTGCCGATTAGCTTGCTAAGTGCCGGCTTCGTATTCGGCGTACTCACCATCGAGGCTCCAATCCGCCCGGATCGTGATGTGAACTACGCGCCGTATTTGTTCCTGGCTGGCGGCGCCCTGGGCGCGGCCGTTTTCGGGTATGCAGCCTTCAAAAAGGGGAACTGGTGGATTCCGTGCGCCCTGGCCAGCGCCTACCTTTGCTATACGGCCATCGATCACCTGACCTTTGTTTCCGACAGGGAGAACACTGGCGTCCTCTCCACGGAACTCGCCCGCTCGACGGACGTTACTTGCGAAGCCCCGTATCTGCTTGTGCGCAAGGTCGGCCATGCTTTCGAGTATCGCTGCCGCAAGAATATCCAGCTCGGCAACCAATTCGGCACGCCGTTTATCCCGTGGCCAAGCTACACCAGCGGATCGAGCGAACAGCTCCTGGCCGCCCTGGAAAAGCTGCAGGCCGAAGTCGCTGCCCAAGAGCGAGAACGCAAGGCCAAGTAAGCGCCGATGGCGGCCGTCTACTTGGCCGCCTTCTCCTTGCGGTCAGCTGCGCAGATGCGCTTGACCTGGCTCTGGCTGTACCCCGACAGCTTGGCGGTGACGGCGATACTGCTGCCGCCAGCTCTCAACGCCAGGATGCGAGCGTGCATGTTGGCATCGTGTTTGCGCCCCGCATACTTCCCGGCCTGCTTGGCCAACTCCACACCTTGCCGCTGCCGCTCGCGGCGATCCTCGTAATCCTCACGGGCGATCTGCAGGGCCAGGCGCAACAGCATGTCTTGGACGGACTCCAACACGATCTTGGTTGTGCCAGTCGCCTCGGCGGCCAGGTCGCTCAGGTCGATAACGCCAGGGATGGCCAGGTAGGCGCCTTTGTCGCGGATCGACTGTACCAGGCGCTCGGCCTCGGGAAGCGGTAGCCGGCTAATGCGGTCGATCTTCTCGGCGATGACGGTTTCGCCTGGCTGCAGGTCGTGGATCATCCGCAGCAGCTCGGGCCGATCCGCTCGTGCGCCCGATGCCTTCTCACGGTATACGCCGGCGACATAGAAGCCGGCCGCTATGGCGCCGTCCCTGATCTGCTCCTGGCGTCCCAAGTCCTGCTCTGCTGTACTTACGCGCAAGTAGATGCGCGCTACCCTGATCTGCGGCGCCGCCATGCCCAACCTCCCATGATTCCCGCTGGAAACTCTACGGTCATTGGAGTATACCCGAATGCGCCTACCTAACGCGGCCTAGCTCATTTTCCAAATTCCGGCTCAAATGTCGTTTTCAGAAGACGGCTGCACTGAACGTCAGAAGCCGACTGCACTATAGCAGCGGAGGGGTTGGATCCATCAGGCAACGACGGGCTGCTGCCGGCCATCAGCGGACGCAGGGAGGACTTTCCGCAACCGGCCGTTCGATGCGGCACCGATGGCCTTCGCGCAGGGGTAGTGAATCCGCCAGGATTGACTTGCGCTGCCCTACCTCTCACTAGTGAGGGGCGGCAGCGCATCAAGCGGTGAGCGCACTCCGGCACCGCCAACTTTCAGCACATGCGTGTAAATCATCGTCGTAGAGACGTCGGAATGGCCGAGCAGATCCTGCACGGTTCGAATGTCGTAACCGCTGCGGAGCAAGGCCGTCGCGAACGAGTGGCGGAGGGTGTGCGGTGTGGCGGGCTTCGTGATGCCTGCTTGTTCTACGGCACGTTTGAAGGCGCGCTGAAAGGTCTGGTCATACATGTGATGGCGACGCACGACACCGCTCCGTGGATCGGTCGAATGCGTGTGCTGCGCAAAAACCCAGAACCACGGCCAGGAATGCCCGGCGCGCGGATACTTCCGCTCAAGGGCGTCGGGAAGCGCAACGCCGCTGCGGCCCTCGGCCTGGTCCTTCAGCCACCATGCCCGTGCACGCGACAGCTGCTCGCGCAGGCTGGGTGCCAAGCTCTCGGGTAACATCAAGGCCCGATCCTTGGAGCCCTTGCCCTCCCGCACGATGATCGTGCCGTGATCGAAATCCAGATCCTTGACCCGCAGTTGCAAACCCTCACTGATCCGCATGCCCGTTCCATACAGAAGCTGGGCGAACAAACGATGCTCGCCTTCCAGAAAACCGAGGATGCGAACCACTTCATCCGGGGTCAGCACCACCGGCAAGCGCCGCGACGGCCGAGGTCTTCCGATCTCCTGAAGCCAGGGCAGATCCGTGCACAGCACCTTGCCGTAGAAGAACAGCAAGGCCGCCAATGCCTGACGATGCGTGGAGACCGAAACCTTGCGCTCGTTCGCCAGCCAGGACAGAAATGCCTCGACTTCGCTGCTGCCCAAGGTTGCCGGGTGACGCACACCGTGGAAACGGATGAAGGCACGAACCCAGTGGACATAAGCCTGTTCGGTTCGTAAGCTATAATGCAAGTAGCGTATGCGCTCACGCAACTGGTCCAGAACCTTGACCGAACGCAGCGGTGGTAACGGCGCAGTGGCGGTTTTCATGGCTTGTTATGACTGTTTTTTTGTACAGTCTATGCCTCGGGCATCCAAGCAGCAAGCGCGTTACGCCGTGGGTCGATGTTTGATGTTATGGAGCAGCAACGATGTTACGCAGCAGGGCAGTCGCCCTAAAACAAAGTTGGGCTTCACCGACGCAGCGTTGTCGGGCTAGCAAGCATCTCAAGAAATTCACAAGAAAGGTCAGATATGGACCAACACAACAATGGAGTCAGTACTCTAGTTGCTGGCCAGTTTGCGCTCCCATCGCACGCCACGTTTGGCCTGGGAGATCGCGTGCGCAAGAAATCTGGCGCCGCTTGGCAGGGTCAAGTTGTCGGGTGGTACTGCACAAAACTGACCCCTGAAGGCTATGCCGTCGAGTCCGAGTCTCACCCCGGTTCAGTACAGATTTATCCTGTGGCTGCGCTTGAACGCGTGGCCTGAATTCACGGTTGAGTGCACCGCTCAGCGCTCAAGCCGTGCAGTACCGCCCACAGCCCAACTGGTCGCTCCAGCGGACGGCTTCGCCGCCCGCTGAGCTAGAGCGTTAGATGCACTAAGCACATAATTGCTCACAGCCAAACTATCAGGTCAAGTCTGCTTTTATTATTTTTAAGCGTGCATAATAAGCCCTACACAAATTGGGAGATATATCATGAAAGGCTGGCTTTTTCTTGTTATCGCAATAGTTGGCGAAGTAATCGCAACATCCGCATTAAAATCTAGCGAGGGCTTTACTAAGCTTGCCCCTTCCGCCGTTGTCATAATCGGTTATGGCATCGCATTTTATTTTCTTTCTCTGGTTCTGAAATCCATCCCTGTCGGTGTTGCTTATGCAGTCTGGTCGGGACTCGGCGTCGTCATAATTACAGCCATTGCCTGGTTGCTTCATGGGCAAAAGCTTGATGCGTGGGGCTTTGTAGGTATGGGGCTCATAATTGCTGCCTTTTTGCTCGCCCGATCCCCATCGTGGAAGTCGCTGCGGAGGCCGACGCCATGGTGACGGTGTTCGGCATTCTGAATCTCACCGAGGACTCCTTCTTCGATGAGAGCCGGCGGCTAGACCCCGCCGGCGCTGTCACCGCGGCGATCGAAATGCTGCGAGTCGGATCAGACGTCGTGGATGTCGGACCGGCCGCCAGCCATCCGGACGCGAGGCCTGTATCGCCGGCCGATGAGATCAGACGTATTGCGCCGCTCTTAGACGCCCTGTCCGATCAGATGCACCGTGTTTCAATCGACAGCTTCCAACCGGAAACCCAGCGCTATGCGCTCAAGCGCGGCGTGGGCTACCTGAACGATATCCAAGGATTTCCTGACCCTGCGCTCTATCCCGATATTGCTGAGGCGGACTGCAGGCTGGTGGTTATGCACTCAGCGCAGCGGGATGGCATCGCCACCCGCACCGGTCACCTTCGACCCGAAGACGCGCTCGACGAGATTGTGCGGTTCTTCGAGGCGCGGGTTTCCGCCTTGCGACGGAGCGGGGTCGCTGCCGACCGGCTCATCCTCGATCCGGGGATGGGATTTTTCTTGAGCCCCGCACCGGAAACATCGCTGCACGTGCTGTCGAACCTTCAAAAGCTGAAGTCGGCGTTGGGGCTTCCGCTATTGGTCTCGGTGTCGCGGAAATCCTTCTTGGGCGCCACCGTTGGCCTTCCTGTAAAGGATCTGGGTCCAGCGAGCCTTGCGGCGGAACTTCACGCGATCGGCAATGGCGCTGACTACGTCCGCACCCACGCGCCTGGAGATCTGCGAAGCGCAATCACCTTCTCGGAAACCCTCGCGAAATTTCGCAGTCGCGACGCCAGAGACCGAGGGTTAGATCATGCCTAGCATTCACCTTCCGGCCGCCCGCTAGCGGACCCTGGTCAGGTTCCGCGAAGGTGGGCGCAGACATGCTGGGCTCGTCAGGATCAAACTGCACTATGAGGCGGCGGTTCATACCGCGCCAGGGGAGCGAATGGACAGCGAGGAGCCTCCGAACGTTCGGGTCGCCTGCTCGGGTGATATCGACGAGGTTGTGCGGCTGATGCACGACGCTGCGGCGTGGATGTCCGCCAAGGGAACGCCCGCCTGGGACGTCGCGCGGATCGACCGGACATTCGCGGAGACCTTCGTCCTGAGATCCGAGCTCCTAGTCGCGAGTTGCAGCGACGGCATCGTCGGCTGTTGCACCTTGTCGGCCGAGGATCCCGAGTTCTGGCCCGACGCCCTCAAGGGGGAGGCCGCATATCTGCACAAGCTCGCGGTGCGACGGACACATGCGGGCCGGGGTGTCAGCTCCGCGCTGATCGAGGCTTGCCGCCATGCCGCGCGAACGCAGGGGTGCGCCAAGCTGCGGCTCGACTGCCACCCGAACCTGCGTGGCCTATACGAGCGGCTCGGATTCACCCACGTCGACACTTTCAATCCCGGCTGGGATCCAACCTTCATCGCAGAACGCCTAGAACTCGAAATCTAACGTCCGTTCGGGCATCGAGGTCCATGTCGGGGTGGGACGGGCCCGTGGCTTCAAGATCACTTGCAGTCCGACCGCGATGTCTTGGTTGCGCGAGAGGTTGTCGATATCCTCCACTTCCATCATCAACCCTGGATAATGCCGCCGCCGTCATCGCCGCCGACGCCCGTGCCGGGCTTTTCGGGCCTGTCAGGCTTGCTCGGCCTTCAGCCTGCCTGGGCGAGATCTCCGGCGGACGGATTAACGGCGGAGCTTCGCCGCCTTTCGTGCGTGTGAAGGCCGAAGATAGTTCTCTCAAAAACATCCGTTTATGAGAGATACCAAATGTCATTTTCAGAAGACGACTGCACCAGTTGATTGGGCGTAATGGCTGTTGTGCAGCCAGCTCCTGACAGTTCAATATCAGAAGTGATCTGCACCAATCTCGACTATGCTCAATACTCGTGTGGGCTCTGTTGCAAAAATCGTGAAGCTTGAGCATGCTTGGCGGAGATTGGACGGACGGAACGATGACGGATTTCAAGTGGCGCCATTTCCAGGGTGATGTGATCCTGTGGGCGGTGCGCTGGTATTGTCGCTATCCGATCAGCTATCGCGACCTTGAGGAAATGCTGGCGGAACGCGGCATTTCGGTCGACCATACGACGATCTATCGCTGGGTCCAGTGCTACGCCCCGGAGATGGAGAAGCGGCTGCGCTGGTTCTGGCGGCGTGGCTTTGATCCGAGCTGGCGCCTGGATGAAACCTACGTCAAGGTGCGGGGCAAGTGGACCTACCTGTACCGGGCAGTCGACAAGCGGGGCGACACGATCGATTTCTACCTGTCGCCGACCCGCAGCGCCAAGGCAGCGAAGCGGTTCCTGGGCAAGGCCCTGCGAGGCCTGAAGCACTGGGAAAAGCCTGCCACGCTCAATACCGACAAAGCGCCGAGCTATGGTGCAGCGATCACCGAATTGAAGCGCGAAGGAAAGCTGGACCGGGAGACGGCCCACCGGCAGGTGAAGTATCTCAATAACGTGATCGAGGCCGATCACGGAAAGCTCAAGATACTGATCAAGCCGGTGCGCGGTTTCAAATCGATCCCCACGGCCTATGCCACGATCAAGGGATTCGAAGTCATGCGAGCCCTGCGCAAAGGACAGGCTCGCCCCTGGTGCCTGCAGCCCGGCATCAGGGGCGAGGTGCGCCTTGTGGAGAGAGCTTTTGGCATTGGGCCCTCGGCGCTGACGGAGGCCATGGGCATGCTCAACCACCATTTCGCAGCAGCCGCCTGATCGGCGCAGAGCGACAGCCTACCTCTGACTGCCGCCAATCTTTGCAACAGAGCCTCCGTCGCCATGCTCACCTCGCTTTGGTGCACACGAGTATTGAGCATAGTCGAGATTGGTGCAGATCACTTCTGATATTGAACTGTCAGGAGCTGGCTGCACAACAGCCATTACGCCCAATCAACTGGTGCAGTCGTCTTCTGAAAATGACATGAGTTGCGCAGCCACCATGCGCAACAAGGGTGGAAACGGCGACTCATCGACACCCAGGATGACGCCAGGGAATCGCAAGTAGCAAAGCTGGATGGCGAAGCCCAACCGATTCGCAGCGCCACGATGCTGACGGATGACCGACAGGTCGGTGTCGTTGAACGTGTACTTCCGGATCAATTCGTCTTTGGCATCTGGCAGTGCCAGCAGGCTTTCGCGCTCGGTGGCGGACAGGATTGAGCGGCGCGGCATGGTCAGTCTTCCCGCAAGTATTGATACAAGGTTTCGCGGCTGATGCCGAAGTCACGAGCCACCAAGGTTTTTTGGTCGCCTGCCGCGATTCGCCGTTTTAACTCGGTAATTTGTTCGCTGTTCAGCGATTTCTTTCGTCCCCGGTAGGCGCCGCGCTGCTTGGCCAGCACGATTCCCTCGCGCTGACGTTCGCGGATCAGGGCGCGCTCGAACTCAGCAAAGGCTCCCATGACCGACAGCATCAGATTGGCCATCGGTGAGTCCTCGCCGGTGAACGTCAGCCCTTCTTTGACGAACTCCATGCGCACGCCCCGTTGTGTCAGCCCTTGGACACCCGCGCCACCTGAATACCCTCCAATTGCCGTTCCGGGTTCTGGTCGAAGCTGCTGACGCGGACATAGCCGATGCGTTGACCTTGCAAGATGCCTCCAAAGGTAAAAGTGTCAGGATGAAATCTATTACCCTTGGCTACTTATGTCAACAAATACAAACTATGACTCTATTCTGACGGTGTTTGCTCGTAGCATCTGACATCAGGTTAGGGTATAGCTCAATCTGACATGGAAGCAAAAACTCAACCACCTTCTATCAACTCTCCGAACAGCTCCTTGACCTTTGTTTTCGCATCAGCAAGTGCAGTTCTGCCTTGTTCAGTGATTTCATAAACACGCCGTTCACGTCGCCCGGTGCGTTCGTGGCGTGAGGTCAGATAGCCTTTTTTTTCCAGGCCGTGGAGCATCGGGTACACGGTGCCAGCGCTCATCTCGTAGCCGTGTCGGCGTAGCTCTTCGATGATCCCCAGCCCAAAGACAGGTTCCTCGGCTGCATGGTGAAGGATGTGCAGGCGGATCAAACCGCCGTAGAGGTCTTTGTCAGTCATTTTTCGTGCCTCACAGGGCGACGCTTAAGAGCCACCCAGCTGCACCGCTACCGAGGACAACCAGCCACGGCGGGAGCTTCCAGAACATAAGTGCGACAAGGGCAACTAATGCCAAGCCGAAGTCTTGCGGCTGAAAGATGGCGCTAGTCCATACAGGATGATAGAGCGCGGCCAGCAGCAGACCGACTACAGCGGCATTGATCCCGGCCAGCGCGGCTTGCGTGCCTGTATTGCGGCGCAGACGCTCCCAAAATGGCATGGCCCCGACGACCAGCAAGAACGAGGGCGCAAAGATAGCCAGCAGGCACACAGTGCCGCCTATCCAGCCCGACGGGGCGGTGTTCATCGAGGCACCAAGGAACGCAGCGAACGTGAACAAGGGACCGGGTACCGCTTGAGCTGCCCCGTACCCGGCGAGAAAGGATCCATTGCTGACCCAGCCGGAGGGCACCACTTCGGCTTGTAGCAATGGCAGCACAACGTGACCACCGCCGAACACCAGTGATCCGACGCGATAGAAGGAATCCACCATTGCCATGGTTTGACTTGGCATCAGTTTGGCCAACACCGGCAGGCCAATCAGCAAGACAAAGAACAGCGAGAGCCAGAGCACGCCCGCCCGATGACTGACCGTGAGAGGTAGTGGATCGTGCTCAATAATTTGCGCTGGCTTGAACAACAACCGGCCTGCAATGCCTGCGATAGCAATCACGCCGACCTGCCCCCATGCGGACGGCACAAGTAAAACGACACAGGTAGCAATTGCCATGATGGTGACTCGTAGCCCATCCGTGCATAGGTTGCGCGCCATGCCCCATACTGCTTGAGCGACCACGGCTACAGCCACCACTTTTAAGCCATGCAACGCGCCCTGCGAGACGTAATCGCCATAGCTGGAGATGCCGAGCGCAAAAAGGATCAAGGCTATGGCAGACGGCAGCGTGAAGCCAGCCCAAGCAGCCAGCGCCCCGCTGTATCCAGCCCGAGACAGTCCTACGGCTATGCCGACCTGGCTACTTGCTGGTCCTGGCAAGAACTGACAAAGCGCGACCAAGTCAGCATAGCTCCGTTCGGAGAGCCAGCGCCGACGTGTGACAAATTCAGCGCGGAAGTAGCCCAAATGGGCAATCGGGCCGCCGAAAGAGGTCAATCCAAGCCGCAGAAAAATAAGAAAGACCGACCATGGTCTGCTGTCATTGGTAGGGTTATCGGTCATACTTTCGCCTTCAAGATCTGAAAAAAATTGATCAATAATAAGCGAAATTCGATAACGATATTCGATATAACTCTAGAAAATGCCTCAATGTGCACTACGCAGTTTTAGCTGTGGCTTTCGCAGGAGCACGCTTACTTAGGGCTTAGCGTGCTTTATTTTCCGTTTTCTGAGGCGACCCCTTGTTGAAGCGCAACCGACAAATCGGCTTACGATTATTATCGTCCAGAAGAATGGCGCAGTAGGTTTGTGCGTCGCGCATATGGATACGCTTCAGGGGCACACAGTCTCGGAGGATAGCCCGGACAATGTGGAAGCCCTCAATCTCTTCCGCACTAGTAACGATCTGGTCCCCGTCCTTTTCCTTTACTACTGCCGGGGAAGGAGCTGAAGGTGGTTCTTGGGTTAACGATAGCTCTGGGGTCATCGCTCCCTTCAATCGTTCATTGATGCGTTCACTTATCAGGGATTCGAATGCACGTTTAGTAATCAAAGTAAACTGGTCTTTAACCACCGGTGTGAAACGCTTCCCAGCAAGCAGGTCAGCGGAGAGGAGTCGAACCAGTTCCTCGGATGGGTTAGTCATCCATTCGGCTAACCGCGACTGAATGATTCGGGTGAACTTAAGATCACTGGCGGTAGTCAGGATCGTATCAACGTTAAATAGCGCTTTCGCAAATTTCTTGAGCTCATCTACGTCTCGATCTTTGAAGTCAAGAATGTTGAACTCGAAGAATGGCTTCTCGTCCATCTTGTTTGGCTGCTCTAAATCGGTAAAGAAGCGGTAGACCAGCCCATTGGTCAAGACGCCAAACCTCGCCTCAGTAACATGGAAGTACCGAAAAAGTTGACCCGCGTGGTTGATGCTGAGGTCGCCGCCGCTCTTTTTGCACTCGAACAAAATGATGGGCTGCCCATCCTTGAGGATGGCATAGTCGACCTTCTCGCCCTTTTTTGTTCCGACGTCCGCGACAAGCTCCGGCGTGACTTCTGTCGGGTCAAACACGTTGTATCCAAGTGCCTGGATAAACGGCATGACCATCGCGTTTTTGGTAGCTTCTTCGGTACTGACCATATCTTTCGTCAAAGCGATGCGCGATGAAAGCGCTCGAAGCTGATCAACTAAATCCATTTGTTCTACCCTCAAATCTCATTTGTCGGCTCAGACCGTTTGGTATGGGCGGAAGATTCTTTCACTATCGACCACAGTTTTGCACGAAATGCATCCAAAGAGCAATTTTTGTAGAGCCTTAACGCCGGCTTGTGCAGCAGCTTAAGAAGTACGAGGTGACACGTCAGAGCATCCTTGTCGCTGTCGCAACGCCGATGAGCTTCAAAACTATGATTGGAAGGACTGTCCTGCAGAGTTAATCTGGATGAACATCGAAAAGACAGCAGTGCGAGCCAAGTACCTACGCTGGTTTGACTTCGCGATCCTGATGGCGTATCGCAAGGATGATAAGCACACGAACTGCGTCGTGAACCATGCCAAGAAGGGATAGCTATGGGCAAACGGCGAGTAATGGATCTAGAACAGCAAAGAACGCTGACCTGAGTTGATCATCAAGCGATGGTCAGACGGTATCCATCAGTGGGTAGTGTTTCACGAGGAATGAAGGGCAATGCTAGGCGATGACGTACGCAGAGAAAACGCGATCCCCGACCACTATCGCCGCGTTGTTCGCACGCTGGTCATCGGCCCGGAGGACACCCCAATCGCCCACTTGGTGGCGCGGAACAGATCGATTGCAGTCCTAACTGACGTCTGCAAGCGACCCAAAGCGGACCTTCACAAGTAGAGCGTTAGATCTAATGACCGATTAGCACATCATGTCCGTCATGCTTGTCGTGGACACCGAATTTGTCGACCAATGTGGCACTTGCTTCGTTGAGGCCTTCCATTTCTACTTGCGTGCCAAGCCTGCGGAATTTGAACACCACCTTATCCAATGCGCTGATTGCAGTGATGTCCCAGAAATGGGCATCGGTGAGATCGATGTGTACTTTCTCCAGGGTCTCGGTGTAGTCAAACGAATGGACAAGCTGATCAGAGGAAGCGAAGAAAACCTGTCCTGCTACACGGTAGCGGCGCGTGCGACCATGATCATCAGTCTGGGAGCTGACATCGAGTAACCGGCTGACCTTCTGGGCGAAGAAGATGCCGGACAGTAAGACACCAGTCAGCACGCCTTTCGCCAGGTCATGGGTTGCCACAGTAATAGCGACTGTAGCGAGCATCACGATGTTGGAACTAATCGGGTGCTCGCGCAAATGGCTGATCGAGCCCCAGTTAAACGTTCCGATGGACACCATGATCATCACCGCGACAAGCGCAGCCATTGGGATTTGCCTGACCCATTCTCCAAGAAACACTACTAGGATAAGGAGCACGACGCCGGACGCCAAGGTCGAGAGTCGACCACGCCCACCGGATTTCACGTTGATGACCGACTGACCGATCATTGCGCAACCCGCCATTCCTCCGATGAAACCGGTCGCAATGTTTGCGACGCCCTGACCTACGCATTCCCGGTTCTTATCGCTCTTGGTGTCGGTGAGGTCGTCTACGATCGTAGCCGTCATCAGCGACTCGAGCAGGCCTACCACCATTAAGGTTGCCGAGTATGGAAGGATAATCTGAAGGGTTTCGAGATTGAACGGCACGTTCGGGATCAGGAAAGACGGGAGGCTGTCCGGGAGCTGTCCCATATCGCCTACGGTACGTATATCCAGGCCTAGTGCGATCGAGGCACCTGTCAGAACGACGATTGCAACTAGTGGGGACGGAATTGCACGCGTTACATACGGCAAGCCATAGATGATGGCAAGACCAGCGGCGGTGACGGCGTACACGTGCCAGGAAACATTCGTCAGCTCTGGCAGCTGGGCCAAGAAGATCAGGATGGCAAGTGCATTCACGAAGCCGGTGACTACCGAGCGTGACACGAAACGCATTAGCCGACCAAGCTTGATCCATCCGGCAGCAACTTGAAGAGCACCGGCAAGGATCGTCGCTGCGAGTAAATAGTCGAGGCCATGGGCTTTAACCAGGGAAACCATGATGAGCGCCATTGCGCCGGTAGCGGCCGAAATCATTCCGGGACGGCCACCGAAGAAGGCGATCAGGGTCGCGATGGAGAATGAAGCATACAGGCCGACCTTCGGATCAACGCCAGCAATGATGGAAAAAGCAATGGCTTCTGGAATAAGTGCGAGTGCGACAACGAGACCTGCAAGCAGGTCATTACGAACGTTTGAAAACCAATCTTGGCGAATTGTTTGTAGAGACATAGATTTACCTTCTCAGGCGTATATCGCCGAGTACAGATGAATAAGCAACGCTGCGCGAATACGTACGCACAGCAGATCTGAAACAAGCATTGAGAGCGCGATGCCGCAGTAAGCAGCATCGGTCTACCTGTCGATGAGAAGGTGTCTTACGGAGGAGTAACGGAGCAGAAATAACCGCGCGGCAAACCTACGCCTGGGTAGGAAGGCTCATCTCGACCGAAACATGGGCACGCGGACTCAGCGGCGTGTTTCGCGCGCGAGATCGTGTCGGATGAACGGAAGTGATTGGTCATAGTCGGCTATTTTGCGCTGCAACATAGCTGCGGTCAAGGCGGGCCTAAATGTCCGCTAATGGCCGGTTGCGAACGTTCGCAATGGCTCAATGGAAGGCTTGTTGCTCTCGTGACAAGAATTGTTTGCCGGGTGCTCTTAGTCAATTTGAGTAATAAATCGACGCCAGGCGTGCCCATCATATCGCTACAGCTTGTAGCTCAGGCGTAAAATAGCCCTATCAAAACTAAGTGGATGAAACGATGGCAATAACCACAGTAGGGCGGCGAGTGCTGCGTGAATACATCGCGCGGGTTCACTCCACTGGCAAAGTGGAAAAATTGACCATTGCCAACGCTGTTGCCTTGACCCCTAAGCAGCAGGACGAGTTACAAAACTTGCTGATGAGCATGTGGAATCGGCCGGATTACATCTGCCCCCCAAAATTGGCACTCAAGCCGAAGCATGGCTACGAAAGCCGGGTTTTAGGGGACAAGTTCTCAGGCGAGCAGTACGCCGAATGGCTGGAACAAGGTTGCTCTGATGCAGCGGTGGTTGGCGCAGATGCCTATGGAAAGCGTATCCACTTGGCATTCGGTCCGATGGGCGACTATCCCAATATCACGTACAACTTGATCGTGCCTGTTCACTCCGACGCTTTCGGAAGTGTACATATTGACGATGTGGTACCAAAGGGACTGCCCGCAGGCTCCACGAAGTAGGAGCTGGGATCGGTAGACGATCCTAAGAAAAAGAGAGGCGTAAACGAAAAATAGCCCCCTTGGCTGATCCCAAAGACTGTCAGGTGAGCTTGGTGCGGAGCTTACTGACACTGAACTTTGGGGGCTGTAGGGCTGCTTTTGAATATACGTAAGTGAATAGGGTTTGTCAAATTTGATCAACGCAATCGTGATCAGGAAACACTGTATGTATTGACAGTGATTGGCGGGCATGCTACCCTCAAAGCGTTCTTCAAACTATGCAGCAAACGGAACGCTTTGAGGGTAGCATGCCCGCCATCCCTAGCGCGATTTTTCCGAATTTTTGCTCGCTTCATACCACCGATTTTCCGGTTCATTTTGGGTCTCCTACAGAGGTTAGTAATAGCCTCCATTATACAGGAATTATCCTTTAAAATCAGCGACTTATGGAAGTAAAGAGAGTGTTTCAACGCTCAATTACAGCGCTGAAACACTCGTACAGCTGGCATCAGGGCGGGTTCCCAGAGTGAGGAACCGCCCGGACTTACTCCTTGTACTTACGAGCGTCCAGGAGCTGCTGAATCTGTTCCTTGGAGTAAGGATAGTCAACGTCGCCCATGTCATGCCGGAAGTTAAGCATACGGCGGTATATATCTACCGTGGGCATGTGCGAGTTGTTGCCCTTCGGATTCAATACGTCCTCAAAGCGTCCATGTTTTCCCAGGAAGTTAGCAAAGCCCATCAAATCGGTCTCGTTGTTGCCGTCGAACCCAAGGAATTTGATCTGGTGGGCATCGATGCCACTCTTATCCGTCAGGTCGTCGTAGCTGCCTTTCAAGTCACTGTAGAGGGCTAGGACACTAATTACGAACTCAGCTTTTTCGTTGTCGAGGTTCGGCTGCAGGTGTTCTAGGTAGTCGTCATACAGCCACTTGTAGCCACGCCGCAGCGTGTCGGCCATCATCGCGTACTGGTCATCATTTTCCAGCTTAGCCAGAATCTGGTATTGGTTGCTCAAAATCAAGCGTTCTGCATCGGTCAGTTCCACGTCTCATCCCCAAGGTTAAAGAACACCCTATGTCGGGATCGAGTGTCAAATTGCAAACATTTTATTTTTTGGCAACTATTGCCCATGCTGGCAAGCGCGTGTAATCACTTAGATTGTGTTTTTGCACCCGGCTGCAAAAATACAACAGTGACATCAACCGCGTGCAACGGATTTTATGTCAAACGGGCAAATAATTATTGTATCCGGGTACTGATGCAGGTACAGTTACCGAAGTTTGTAGCCAAGAAAGACGATCATGGATGAACCGAAGCGCCGGCCAGGCCGGCCGACCGGCTCAGGTGCGCAGTTGTCACCAGTCGAGCGTAACCGCAAGAGCCGCCAGAACATGGCTGCAGAAGGCGCGACCAGATTAGATTTTTACCTCGACCCCGCCAATTCGGCACAGCTCGCGGAGCTGATGGAACATTGGGAACTGACCACCAAAAAGGAAGTTGTACAACGTGCCCTGGACATCGTGCACCAGACCGTTGCCAAGAACCGAAAGGCCGCATGATGAGCTACAGCTACGAAATCAATCCGCGTCCGGTCGAGCTGGGCGGCGGCTGGCAACTCCGGTTGCTTGATGGTGACGGAGAAGCGGGCGGCGGCGTCTTCCCTATCGTGGACGATCCGCACGCCGGCATGACCTGGTGGAACAGCTGCAGCGAACAGGAGCGCGGCCACTGGCTGATGATGGCCGCGTCAGCGCGGCCGGCTGACGCTTACCATGCGTTTCTGCTGGCCGAAACATATGCAGACGCAGAGGCGACCGCCTACGAGTGGCTTGATTCAAGAGGGAGTGCATGAGCGTGAAGAAGTCTGATGCAATGGCCAATATCCAGGCCCGCGCCGATGCAGCACGCGCAGCGGCCGAGGAACGCGGCCAGTCCAATCTGTTTGACAACCTGGATGCACCGCAGCAGCCAGCCACCGAGCCGGCACCGACCGCGCAGAACACGACCACAGCCAAAGGGGGCAAGCGCGACAAGCTGCTACCAGTGCGGCATGTGGAGCGTGATTTCTTCCTCTGCGATATGTTTGATTACGCCATGAAGGATGACGGTGCAAGCATGGAAGCGCCGATTTTCACGCTTGCGACTCGCCCCGATCTAACGGTTTGGAACTGGCAGAGCAAGGACGGCAACCGCGCTTTGACCGTCACGCCGAGCGTTTTAGGCCGCGCTACGATGTTCGATAAGGACGTACTTATCTATGTCATTTCACAGATGACGGAAGCCCTCAACTGCGACCGAGAGGACGCTAAGAATCGCACAGTTCGGTTCGTAGTGTATGACTACCTGGTGTCTACCAATAAGCCAACCGGCGGCAAGGAGTATCAACGCCTGGAAAGTACCCTGGAACGTCTGCGCGGTACGTCCATCAAGACCGACATCAAGACCGGAGGCGTGCGGTTAAAGGAAGGATTCGGCCTGATTGACAGCTGGGCCATAGTGGAAAAGTCGCCCGATAACGAGCGCATGATTGCTGTTGAAGTCACCCTGTCTAAGTGGCTTTTTAACGCCGTTCAGGCCCATGAAGTGCTGACCATCCACCGCAACTATTTCAGGCTGCGCAAGCCCCTGGAGCGGCGTCTTTATGAGCTAGCACGCAAGCATTGCGGTAGCCAAACATCCTGGAGTATTAGCCTGGAGCTTTTACGCGAGAAGTGCAGCGCGAGTACTCATCTTCGTATGTTCCGAAGCCAGATTAAGGAACTTGCCGGCAGCGACACCTTGCCAGAGTACCGGCTGATGTACTGCAACGAAAAAGACCAGGTGACGTTCTATATTCGTGACGCAAAGAAACTAACAGCAGCAATTGCCAGTGGGAAAACCCAGCTTGAGCGGAAATTTAGTTGACCGGATCATCGTTATATCATTGACGCTCGACGCCACCAGGGAGGCGTCTTGCAGTGTCAAAAAGGTATCGTTATATCGTTGACGTCTGTGGATAGTATCGTTATATCGTTGACGCTCATCTGTGGATAGTATCGTTATATCATTGACGCCCACTTCGTTATATCGTTGACGCTTCGTTTCGCCAAATCAAGCAATGGCGCGGGTTCCAGCCCGATATCCACAGCCTTAACACGCGCGCGCTTTTTAACTCTTTTAAAATCTTTTAACGAGAAAGACGCGGCCTGCGGCCGGGGCACCCCTCCGGGGTTCCCCCGATCAAGTCGGCTCCCCCTCCCCTTTGTTGACAGCCCGCCAGCGGGCTAAGAACGCGCCAAAGCGCGTAGAGCTTAGAACCGGTACGCTGCTGCCAACAAGGTCCCCAGGCGATAACATGCACGAACAAAGGGCGGTCTACAGGAAAAGGAATGCGTCCTAGGCGACTACGGCCACACCGGCACTAATCGACCTCAGCATGGTTCTACGCCAAAGAAGGGCTAAGTCCAACACCTAGCGTTAGGATTCGGCTGTGCATGCCGCCAGAAGCCACGGAGCGGCCTTAGGAAGCGCGTGCAACCGATCGGATGATACTCGGCTCATCCCGGCCTTTAAAAACGCTCCTACGGCCCGATTTCGGGCTTTCGCAAGCACCGCGGCGGCCAGCTCGACCAAAGGAACGACGATTAAAAAAGGTTTTACGGCTGACCTGGCGCCGAACCGGGCGGGCGGCGGCCGCCTGACCAGGTATCGACCTATGCGCTTTAAACAAAAACTGACTCGCGCCGAGCTGCAGGCGATCCAGGGCCGCAACGATTCCGAGGATGTAAAGACGCTGCTATGGGAAATTGCCCGGTTGCGGGCGCTTGCTTTGCGAGCCGACCAGCTGCAGGCCAGTCTAGGGAACCTGGCCGGAGGACCCGGCCTGATTTTGAGCGCCCTACGGGCTGAGTTGAAAAATGACCCCTGTATTGACGAGCAAGTTAAGCTCGATCTTGGCCGACCTGGCTAACTGCAGGCTCGACCAACTTAAACGCATGGGAAAACGGGGAATTCTGACGCATTGACACGCCCAAGTCATCCTCACGTAAAACCGCCGCTTCCAGGTACGGCGCCGGCATCGCCAGCCATTCCCGCCACATGACCCAATAGCACGGACTGCACAGCTGGTCGCGTTCCCACTTGTCGATCTGTTCGTGTGCCTTTTGGCGTATCCAATCACCTTGCGGGCCATCCATCAGCTTCAATATCTGGCGGTGACGTTCGCGGTGTTCTTTATCCTGCTGTTTCTTTTCTTGGCGTGCAGCGCGACGTAGTTCCAGGAGCTTTGCCGGTTCTTTTTCTAACCAAGCCATTGCGCCGGATTCCGTGCAGTAAGCAGGCGGCAAACCTGCTGCGTCCGCCCTCTCGACACCCCGGCGAACCGCAGCTGATGCAGCTGCTTGGCTCTCGACTCCTAGGATCAATTCTTCAAGACTTTTCGACATACTACCCTTCTTAGCCAATTAAGTACCACTTGGTAGTTCATGGTACCATCAGATACTATCTTTCCATGACTTCTCTAGTGCGGATAAGGCTAGTTCAAGTATCTCGCCTAATGGCATATCCTTCTCAACAGAAATTTCCATCAATCGCTTTTTCGTCAGGAAGGTGGTCTTGATATTTATCTGCTCACTTCGACCGGTAAGCTTCCGGCGGCTGGGCAGCTGTTCTTTTTGTTGAACGGGTTTCGTCGGCCTCAACGCTACGGCCGGCTTTACTGGCTGCCGACTTGGAAAGCCATGTTGCGCAGCTACTTCCTCTACTACCTCTCTATGTTCGGTCTTGGCTTTTGTTGGGGCTGGCGTGAAATCGCCCAAGTCGCCAAATGGGTTAACGCGTTCGTTCATGCTTGCACCTTTGTCACTTCCTGCTGAGCACCACGTAATGCCGCAATAACTTCTCTGGCGAAATCCTCTGCATTCGCTATGGCCTTGTCAACATTGGCAACCTCAGCTGGATCCAGTCCGGCTAAGGGCTTACGAAAAGAGAACATTGCTCGGAAGGCTTCCCGCTCGTTTAGTTCGGTATTGAATACTGGCACGCCGGCCGCAATCAGTCCCTTTTCAATATGGGCCAGGGTGCGCGTGCGGATCGCGCTATTCGTTCGGGTAAGCAGAACCGAATAGGGTAAGCGGTAACCAGGTACTCGGCGTTGCACCATCTTTTCCTGCTGCTGAATTACGCGGAATGCACGACCAGCTTGTTCGGCGTCGAGCTGACTGCCTTGGGTTGGCACGATCACGAAATCCGCCTGGCTTACAGCCATGACCACGATCTTCGATGCAGTACCTTCTAAATCGACGATGACGAAGGGTGTACGCGCCGCTGCTTCCTCTATGCGCTCGATGATGTTCTCCTCATCAGCATCTGCTACAACATGAAGGCGCTCAGGCTTGGCGTCGCCCTTCGCCCAGCTCTCAATCGGCCGGTTCGGATCGGCATCGATTACTGTAACAGTCGCACTACGGGCCAGCTGCTCTGCTAGGACAAGAGAGGAAGTGGTTTTTCCGGCCCCACCTTTAGGCGAAACAAAGACAATAGTAGGCATTAGTACCTTCAAGTATATGTTGGTACCATATGTTACCACTTCCTTGAAGACCCGGATCGCTCTTTTGTAGTCTACATGTAATCTTTTTGTAACCTACATGTAATCTTTTTGTAGCCTACCTGTAATCTTTTTGTAGCTCCATGTAATCTTTTTGTAGCCTTTTTGGTGCCCGATGGTACTTTTTTGGTACCTCATGGTGCTTTCTTGGTGCCTTTTTGGTATCTCGATGGTATCTCGATGGTGCCTTTGCTATTCATATAGCAACTTTTTGAGAACTTTTCACCATCTAGTGCCACCTTTTCGCTATCTCATGCAACCTCGTTGCCATCTGAATGCTATCCAGATGCCACCTAACCGCTGTTCATGCCTGAGAAAAGTGCTGACCCAAAGACAGCAAACCCAAATCGAGAGTCACACCCGGAAAATCCTTTCTTAGTGGAACATAAAGTAGTGCATACGCAGAGTGTTTTTTTCTAGGCTAAGTTGCTGTTTAAAAAGAATAATTTATGTATTACAATGATGCATGGAATCAATGATTTGTATGCGTTGGCGCATACACTAAACAAAGGCAATTAATGATGCAGAAGACCGGCAAGAAGCCCTTAAAATTAGGCCAGGACCCTATAGCGGGCGAGCCAGGTAAAGGAAAACCCACAACGGTGCGTTTGGGCGATGATCTGACGGAGAAGATCCAAGCAATGGCTAACGAACGCGGCATGACATTCTCAGCTGTCATCCGTGTCGCTGCAGAGACTTACCTAGAGCGTGAAGATTTCGGAGTTGCTCTTGGCGAGGTTGAGGCAAGCATTGCTTCAACTTTGAACGCGAGTCGGCGCGATACCGCAAAGGTTGCCGAGGACGTCCAGCTGCTAGTGGCAATCCTTGATCAATTCATTCGCTTTTCTATGATGACCACCCCTGAAGTAATCGACAAGGAAGGCGCTGTTGCTTTGGGTAGCCGAAGATATAGCGGCTTTATTGCCGAGCTTCATAAGGCATTTCATACTCGCAGCAAAAAGGCGATGCTAAGTCAAACCCTGGAAGGTATAGGAAGGGAGGAATAGGACAACTGGGTAAAGGCAGGGATAAAAGGATAAAAAAGGCAGGTCCCGGCCTTTTTATTAGATAAAAGATAATCTTTGCCGTTGCTGGGTATAGACACCCGGCCTAACACCATTAACGCCCGCGGACTGCGGTCGTGTATTTCCGCTATCGACCCGAAGCAGACGCTGCCGATACCGTTACTTGCACTACCGGAAGCAGCCATGCAGTTAGTCGATCCATTGAACTGTCTTGCCAATGCCTGAAGCGGATTCAGCTGCACTCATCGCCTCTTCCATCGTTGCGCCACCACCTCCTGACGCATTGAAGCATCCACGCTCAGTCGTGCTCCCGAACTGGACGTAAAAGAATTCGCCTTCTTTATCGTCCGCGACCTCGGGTGGATCTTCCCAATCGCCAGACCCGGGGCGTACTTGGCTACGAACGATTCGCAAGTCGCACGTGACTGTCCCGTCATATAAAAAGGTTCCGCTTTTAACTACCACTTCGCTTTCATGCAGTGCCATGGCGTTCCCTCGTTTTCGCTACAGCAATGGTCCGCTTCTGGCCGATTGCAGACCTGAGCGAACGTCTGCAACTGAGCCAATCCAGACCTACGTGGGCTGACAACCGTCAGACTTCAGTTTTAGGAAGATGAAGCATCAGAGCCGAGCGAATGGCGTCTGAGTGATTGTAGAGGTCTTCAACTTGCGACAGGGGAAACCGCTCCTCATCCTTATTTTCGTTAAACAAGCCAACCGCTAACTTTTCGGTATTGTTGGGGTCGTCTTAGAAAACGGAAAATAAAGCACGCTAAGCCGGTGGCAGCGGTCGCAACGTCCTGAACTTTCCCGCGCCGACCTTGGCGCTGCTGCGCCAGAGGTAATCGCCGGTCAGGTTGATGTGCTCCCAGCCCAGCGGCGACAGGTATTGCAACAGCGTGTCGTCCAGCGCCTTGCCGTGGTCACGCAAAGCACTGGTGGCACGCTCCAGATAGACCGTGTTCCACAGCACGATGGCCGCTGTCACCAGGTTGAGGCCACTGGCCCGGTAGCGCTGCTGCTCAAAGCTGCGGTCACGGATTTCACCCAATCGGTAGAAGAACACGGCTCTGGCCAGCGCATTCCGCGCCTCGCCTTTGTTCAGCCCGGCATTAACGCGGCGGCGCAGCTCCACGCTTTGCAGCCAATCCAGAATGAACAGCGTGCGCTCGATGCGCCCCAGTTCTCGCAAGGCGACAGCCAGGCCGTTTTGTCGTGGGTAGCTGCCGAGTTTTCGCAGCATCAGCGAGGCCGTCACCGTACCCTGCTTGATCGAAGTGGCCAGCCGCAGGATTTCATCCCAATGAGCGCGTATCTGCTTGATATTTAGCCGGTCACTGCTAATCATGGACTTGAGCGCGTCATAGGCGGTATCGCCCTTGGGGATGAACAGCTTGGTGTCACCCAGGTCACGGATACGCGGCGCGAATCGAAAGCCCAGCAAGTGCATCAAACCGAAGACATGATCGGTAAAGCCCGCTGTGTCGGTGTAGTGTTCCTCGATGCGCAAGTCTGACTCGTGGTACAGCAGACCATCGAGCACATAGGTCGAATCGCGCACACCGACATTGACCACCTTAGCGCTGAATGGCGCGTACTGGTCGGAGATATGGGTATAAAACGTCCGCCCAGGACTACTTCCATACTTCGGATTGATATGCCCGGTGCTCTCTGCCTTGCTACCGGTTCTGAAGTTCTGGCCATCGGATGAGGACGTGGTGCCGTCGCCCCAGTTTGCCGCGAAGGGTTGCCGGAACTGCGCATTGACCAGTTCGGCCAGGGCCGTTGAGTACGTTTCCTCCCGGATGTGCCACGCTTGCAGCCACGACAGCTTGGCGTAGGTCGTGCCAGGACAGGACTCGGCCATCTTGGTGAGCCCAAGATTGATGCCATCAGCCAGGATCGTCGTCAGCAGCAATGTCTTGTCCTTGCCCGTATCGCCGGTCTTCAGATGCGTGAAATGCCGGGTGAAGCCTGTCCACTCATCGACCTCCATCAGCAGTTCGGTGATCTTGACGTGCGGTAGCAGCATCGCCGACTGGTCGATCAGGGCTTGCGCGGTTTCCGGCACCGCCGCGTCCAGCGGCGTGATCTTCAGGCCGGACTCGGTAATGAAGGCATCCGGCAGGTCGTTTGCCGCCGCCATGCGGTTGACGGTGGCGAGCTGCTGTTCCAGCAATTCCAGCCGGTCGTGCAAATACTGATCGCAATCCGTGGCCACTGCCAGCGGCAATTCGCTGGCCAGCTTCAGAGTGGCGAACTTCTCGACCGGCACCAGGTATTCGTCGAAGTCCTTGAACTGGCGTGACCCCTGCACCCAGACATCGCCCGAGCGCAGCGCGTTCTTCAGCTCCGACAGAGCGCACAGTTCGTAGTAGCGGCGGTCGATGCCTTCGTCCGTGAGCACTAATTTGGCCCAGCGCGGTTTGATGAATGCGGTCGGCGCGTCGGCGGGCACCTTGCGGGCGTTGTCGCTGTTCATGTCGCGAAGCACGTCGATGGCATCAAGTACACCCTTGGCGGCTGGTGCCGCCCGTAGCTTGAGTACGTCCAGGAACTGCGGCGCGTAGCGGCGTAACGTGGCGTAGCTTTCACCGATGCGGTGCAGGAAGTCGAAGCCTTCGGGTTGCGCGAGCTTTTGCGCCTCCGTGACGCTGGCGGCAAAGGTGTCCCAAGGCATGACGGCCTCAATGGCGGCGAACGGATCGCCGCCGCTCTGTTTGGCTTCCAGCAGGGCTTGGCCGATGCGGCCATACATCCGCACCTTGTCATTGATCGCCTTGCCGGAAGCCTGAAACTGCTGCTGATGTTTGTTCTTGGCGGCGTTGAACAGCTTGCCAATGATGCGGTCGTGCAGGTCGATAATTTCGTCGGTGACGGTGGCCATGCCTTCAATTGCCAGCGCTACCAGAGTGGCATAGCGTCGTTGCACCTCGAACTTGGCCAGGTCGGCGGGTGTCATCTGGCCGCCCTCACGGGCGATCTTGAGCAGGCGGTTCTGATGAACCTGCCGCTCGATGCCTGCGGGCAGGTCAAGTGCCTGCCAGGCTTTGAGGCGCTCGATGTGTTCGAGCATGTGCCGAGAATTCGGTTTGACGGGTGACTGGCGCAGCCATGCCAGCCATGTCACCTTGCTGCCGTCCTTGCGTTTGAGAAGTTCGTCCAGACGCTGATGGTGGGGCGATAGCAAAGAATCGGTCAATGCCGCGTAAATACGCCGGTTGGCGCGGGTGATGGCCTCGGCACTTGCGCGCTCGATGGCATTCATGGCGGGCAGGATGATGGTCTGCCGCCGCAGGTTTTCGACCAGAGTGCTGGCCAGCACAATGCCTTTGTCGGTCTGCAAGGCCAGCTCTGTCAATGTATGCACGGCTTGCCGGTAGTGGCTCATGGTGAATGGCTTGAACCCAAACACCGTTTGCAGCTCGACCAGGTGCTCCCGCCGTGTCTGTTCACGCTGGCCGTACTCGTTCCAGCTTTCCACTGGCACCTTGAGTTGTCGTTTTCAGAAGACGGCTGCACTGAACGTCAGAAGCCGACTGCACTATAGCAGCGGAGGGGTTGGATCCATCAGGCAACGACGGGCTGCTGCCGGCCATCAGCGGACGCAGGGAGGACTTTCCG
>Ga0308160_10000571_pt1 | contig 67819 bp, 118 predicted proteins | sample PhyFR1_FD_201036 | JGI IMG/M metagenome (GOLD analysis project Ga0308160, IMG submission 201036) | Phyllosphere microbial communities from UC Gill Tract Community Farm, Albany, California, United States - DLSLF.R1 | ecosystem: Host-associated > Plants > Phyllosphere > Unclassified | place... | reverse complement strand
TACGCAGACTCGAGCTTGAGCTTGTCGAGGTCAAGCGAGGCGTTGGCATCGGCGGCAGCGGCCAGCTTGCCCTTAGCCGTCTTGAAGGCGTCGAGGTGCCAGGCCTGCATTGACACTGGTGAACAACCGGAAGCAGACGAGGCGAAAGAGTCAGCGGGCTTGTGCTGGAAACAGGCAGGGTCGGGCGCTCGATCCGAGGAGCTGAGGTCGGGGACGAACGGGCGTAGGCATCGGTCGAGCCAGGCGAGGTCCGCAGGGTGGCCTGATCAGGCCTGAGCGACTCCATCTGCGAATCGGACGGCGAGTTGGAGCCGCCGAGGCCAGAGTCGGGCGAGGACGACATGTTTGCGAGGCGGTGCTTTTGGTGGTGCGAGTGAGGATGTCGGCGGCGTTGCGCTTGCGGGGGCAGCTGGCTGGCGAGCGGTGAGCTGCTGATGCTGCTGCTGTGTGGGTGTGGGAGGGCTGGGAAGAGAGGGCAGTTTGAGGGGGGCGTCTGCCTTATGAGCAGACTGGTCAGCTTTTCCCGCTCCCCAACCTCTAGAGCCGGTTTGTCGGAGAGACGGTCGAGCCACGCTCCCAGGCCGCCGACCCTGCTAGGCGGGGCCTCTGCCTTCGGGCCGAGATAAACAGACGGAGCGGCCCAAGCAGGATGATCGACGGCCACTGCGACCGCCGCCTTCCCTTCCTATCGCGAGCCGAGAGCCGAGCGTTCGTGCGCACAGGAGGAAAGCCGACCTGCTGGAAGATCAGGCGAAGGTCGCCCATCACTCGTCCTTCTTGCAGGGGCGAGCGTCAGCCCCGGGTCAGAGGCAGCACGAAGACGGTCCAGAATGGGGGCGTTTGTGAAGGCCCTTGGCTCGGCCTCCATTTACGGGGAGCCTGCAGATCCTGCGATGGTCAGGAGGCGGTCAGGGCAGAGATCGGACAATGGGCGTCGATTTTCGAATCGTCCGAAGGGTGAAATAAATCATAATCAGACTGTGGTGATGTTTGGTGATGTTTCAGACTTGGATTGCTACTTTCTACTGGGCCCTATCAGAATGCGACTGTGTGGCAGAGCCTCACGCAGGGTTGAAGATCGGAACACGCTTGCGGGCCCAGCAGCCGCCCACCGCCCCCGCCAGTCTGCACCACCTCCGCCCCCCCGAGTGCTCTGTACCGCCATGGTTTTCGACCCCTTTCCGTCCCCCACTTGGAATGTCAGCAAGAGACCCTGCGTCGCCCAACCAGCAGTGCGTCTATCAACCATGGGTTCAATCAAATCAAAGCGAATCATGCCGACGCCGCCAGGTTGGCCTTGGCCCAGGCGACGACGGCCGGCCAGTCGTCGACTCGGGTGATCCCCCGTGGGAGGTCCTTATCTTGGATCAGGTCCTCCTCGTCCTCAAGGTGCTGAAGCCCGGCCGCGCGAACCTCGTCGTACGACATCTGCTCGCGCTCCTTGGACCCGGTGGCCGACGACCGCCGATTCCAAGGGTAGGCGCCAAACAGGAGGCAGGGGATGGCCGTCGTCGCCATGTCGAGCGCATTCTCGAGCGCGTCATCGATGAGGACGCTCGCGCCGATCTTGGCGAGCACCTCCGACTTTTTCAGCGGGTGCGAGCGCGCATCGACGACCGGGCCAGTCTCGCCGTCCGTGTCGAGGTGGGTGCTGCAAAGTGCAAAAGAGAGCATAGCAGGGCATGGGGCTGTCAGCATTGATGCGGGCATACGATGCCTGCATGAACTCTCGGTAGGTAGACGTACAAGGCGCCAGTGAAGTACAGCTCGTCAAAGACGCCAGGAAAGTGCTCATTAAGCCACCGCTGGCTCGTCTCTCGAGCATCCTCGCCTCGAGCGGTGACGACGACGAGTCGGACGCCGTCGAGCTCCTTGAGTGCCGCGAGACCCTCGGCCGCGCCCTCGACCGCCAGCGAGTTGCGGTAGACGCCGCGGCTGAACATATCGCGCACCTTCTGAACCGTCTCTGCGAGTCAGGGGACGAAGAAGAGGACCGAGGGAAGAGGCGTAGACGATCAAGTCAGCATCTGCGAGCTGCGCGCAGCCTCCGTCGGCGACACGTAGGGCAGAGAGCACGACGGACCAGCAGGCGTTCCCCAGCCTGGGCGACGAGGAGAGACAAGCAGAGTCCAGTGTCAGTCCTGGAGCGCTTCTCGGCTCAGCTGAAGCAGGCAAGCCTTGGCCGACATACCCCGGTTGCGCCAGTAGTCTGCGATGAGGGGAACGGTTATTGCACGCGCGCGTCAGCTCGCTGCAGCCGCTGGCCAGAGGGGTGTTGCAGAGGCTAGAACGGACGATAATAGCGGAAATCCTCCATCACGAGATCGGTGCCGTGCAGCTCATTGTGCACTGGAGAGCCATCGTCGTCGTCGGCCAGCGCGAAGGAGGTCGGGCGGGCGTCAGCCGACGTCACTCGGGTCCGGGGCAGCCCGTCCAAGTCGGAAGGCTCAGCGACTGACAGGATGCCACCATCTCGTTCGTCTAAGCGAGGAGAGAGCACGTGGAACACGACGGTCAGCTTCAGGTGACAACCAAAATCCAGTCGCCGAGGGCAGTGGTACCGTCGTCGAGGAGAGGACGAACCTGGGCCAGCACGTCGTCGAGGTCGCAAGCGATCGTGATCGTCGGGGAGCGGGCGTCTCCCATCGTTGCAATAGTCGGGCAGAGGTCGTAGCCGAGAGCTTGAGATTGGAGGTCGTTGAATTGAGAGCTGGCTGGTCGAGAAAGGATGAGGGTTGAGGGTTAAGGTCGACGGCGACGTCGGGTTCGGAGGGACGGAGACCGGGCTCAGCCGTTACGCGTCGGCGCGAGGCGATCGAGCGGGACGGCGATCGTCGATTCAGACTCGTCGTCTGCACCTATGCACCTGCTCAGAGGCGGCCGTCACGTCTCACTTCGGCGCTCGCAGCTCTATCAACTCGCTCCTAGACAGTTCTCAAGCTGTTCCGCGATCAAGCGAGGATCAGGGTGCCATTTGACATCGCCAGCGACGAGGGGAAATTTTGGCTTTTCAAGGGAGACAGGCCGGTCGGACGACGGCCAGCGACGACAGAGCAATTAGGTAGAGCGGGCCGGGCGCTCGAGAGTCAGTGGGTGTTGATTGTAAGAGGCGTCAGAGGACAAGGCCTGGATGGATCTGACGTGAAGCTCGTGGACGTCGAGGAGGCGAGTGGGGGACGAGGGAGAGATGCTAAAGGAGGAGTGACGGGGGGCCCAAAGGCGAGATGCTGACGTCGAATGCGGAAAGAGACGGGTCGTAGGGCGGGTCGGGTTGGGAGGTCGCCGAGGCGTGGACGAGAAGCTGCGCGAGAGACGTGAAGAGGCTGTTGCGGAGGTTAGGTCAGCGCCCGTCTTGCGAGTCAGGCCAAACGCGATCGGCGCCGACGCACAGTCGAGAGTCCGGATGAGATGATGCGTTTGTGGTTTCCCGGCGGGAAGAGATGGCCGAGGAAAAGTCTGTCGTACGGAGGGGGGGGGGGGAGATGGTCGGTATGCTACAGCGAGGGCCTGGGTGCGGCAGGCAACGGCAGGGGTCAGCATCGGTGCCTGCGCTCGACGACCGCTGCTGAGGCACGTACGAGAGGTGATAAAGGGACTGAAGCAGCTGTTGCGCCTTCAAGCCGGTTAGGCAACGCAGAAGAGGTTGGGTCCGAGCAGGGCCAAGATGTCGGGCGCGCCGTCGTCTTTCCAGCGCCGGGCGACGGATGACTCGTGCCGCTGCCAGAAGAGGTTCGCGCGCTGGAGGAGCCTGGAGTTCAGGCAGGGGAAGAGCAGCCCGGGTGATCAGCTTAGTGGCTTCGAGGACAGGGAGCGGGAGCCGACGCACTCGTCGGGCGAGATGTAGATTGTCCACGAGAGGTGGATGAGAAGCTCGCGCTCCATCGCATTCATCTCCTGCAGTGCGAAAGGCAGGATCGACGTAAGCGTCTCGTCTGGGCAACGGTCAGCGCAGTCGGCGTCCGCACCTCGAGCGACCACGGCGTCCGATTCTCGAAAGCCCGATTGAGGTAGCTCGCTTCGGTGCAGAACTTCATTGCGACGAGGTAGGCCGAGAAGACAACGCGGAGCGTCGTGTCCTTGAGGCCTGCGAACAGAGGCAGCAAGGGGTCGCGGGGTCAATAAGCTTTGGTTGCACGACGAGCACAGGCGGTCCAGAGTTGGGACGTACGACCGGTCGCGGCAAGGCCGGGGTGGAGCGTCTTGAGCCGCTCGAGCAGAATGACGGTGGAGATGAGGACGCAGAGCTAGAGGAGAAGGGGCAAGGTTGTCAGCAAGATCAGACCAGAGTGCCGTGTGAGGGGCGCGAGGGGCGAGGCGAGCGTGGCGCACCGAATGCGGCGTGAGCGAGGTCCAGTACTGGCAAGGACGCGGGGCATGAAGATAAGAGAGCGCTGTCAGCACACCACGACCTCTGAAAATCGCTGGCGGAGACTAGAACAGACGCACCAGGATGTACTGCTGGAGGAGCCGTCGGTCGCTCTCGACCTGTCGCCGGCCAGCGCTGCCGTGGTTGCGCGGGATGAGGAGGTCGACGACCTCGGCGGCCATCTCTGCAGGCAAGCAGTGGGAGTAGCAGTAGGTCAGGCATCGCAAGCAAGCACGCAGAGTGCGAGGCAGAGCGGGAAAGGGGGCACGAACCACAGTCAGCCGTCTCGGTCGCGAACGACATGAAGTCGTCCATCTGGTCGCGGTCGTCGACAACGAGCCCGCGCGCGGCGAGCTGCTCCATCTCGTCCGAGTCGGAGATGCACGCGCTCAGCCGCCGGCGGGCCAGCGCGGCCGGCGGCGGCGCCTCGTGGTCGGCCGGCGGCGAGTCGGGTGCGATGGCGTTGGCCGGGAGCGGAATCGAGCGAGACGTCGTTGTTGTCTGGAGCGGGCTTGCGCCAGTCCAGGGCGGCGTCGGGAGGACGCAGAGCGATGGCCGGCGGTCCATCGGAGGGCAGCCAGCGTCGGCGGTGGCAGGCCAGGCAAAGCCGACGGCCATGATGCTTGGCGCGAGCGTTGGAGAAGAGAGCTAGAGGAGAGGGGCGGTGAGAAGCGGGAAGGCGGCGGGAGAGCGAGCGACGGCCGGTCAGGGAGCTGCTGCTTGCGAGCCCGCGAGGAAGGGAGGTGGTCGTCAGATGGAAGAGACGGCCGACCCTGCTCCATCGCACACCCTGAGAGCTTTAAGGGCGGCATGGCCGGCTTCATCAACGGGAAGTATCCGGGCCTCGATGCCTGGACGAGCCGAGCCGAGGCACCGATCTGGCTCTCTCGGCCCGTACCAGATTGCTGGTCCCGCCGGGGGAGGCGAGTTAGGCATCGTCGCCCGGCGGCTGGAGACCAATCGCCGAGCAAGGGTCGCCTCGGCCTAGACCGCCACAGCGGGCAGGGTCATTAGTGGGAGCTCGTAGCCAGCCTCATCAACCGAGCTGGGCTCTGGTTAGGGCAAGGTGAAGCAAGGACGGGAGGTCGAGGTCAGGACGTGCCTGTCGTCGTCGTCGGCTGCTCGCAGTGTCGGCGGTGGAGCTTCCGCCTGCCCGCCTTCTCGCGCCCAGACCGCCGAGCCAGCCTTTCCCCCTTTCCCTGGATGGCTGCCCCGGCTCATGGGACCGGCCTTTGCGCGACGGGAGCAACATGGCCCGGCGTCTGCCCGCGGTCGTCCCGTTCCTCGAGGTAGCTCTCGACAAAGGGATCGTCGATGGCGTCGGGGGGCGACCGACAGCAGCGCCCCGCATAGCTCGCGTCGCTCGGGCGATGAGGGGACGATGGGAAGGGGCATGCATGGGAGGCCAATCTAGGGCGATGCGTTGGAGAACGTGCACAACAAAGGCAAACCCGCCGCTCGTGAGAGAGAGACGAGGTCCGCCAGGGGGATACAATGAGGGCCGCCGGGATCGGCCGGCGGGCAAGGACCAAGAGAAGAGAGACCAAGAGGAGGGCACACGGGGCGTCGGCCGGTTTTGATGGGAGCGGTGTACAGGTGGCCTACGACCGGGCGTCGGCCGTCGCGGCACGGACGGCCTCCTGGAGGTCGAGGTGGAAGAAGGGCGTCCGGGGCGAGATGAGCGCCTCAAACACGCTGCCCTCGTCGACGAGCTCAACCTCGTCCTGCCGGTCAAGCGAGTGCTTGATGTCAGACTCGCTGCTGCCGCCGCTCCTAGCCTTCTCCTCGTCGCTCGAGCCGCTGATCCGGTCGTCGTCGTCGTCGTGGATGACAATGCTGCCCTCAGACGAGGCGCCGCCGGGGAGGACAGACTTGACCGTCTCGGTCGTGTGGGGTGTGACGCCGACAAGCTCGCCCTCGTGCTTACGCCGACCGATGCCGAAGCCGCCGGCGACAAGCGCGCGCTGGACCCAAGGCGAGGTGATGGACCTGGAGCGAAAAGAATGTGGAGGGCTAGTCAGCAAAAGAGCATCGACAAGGAGCGCTCAGACGATTTAGTTGACGCACGCAAAGTGGAAGGTGACCTCGCCGTCGGCATAGAGCTCGACCTCGCGCCGGACGTCGACGAGGTTCTGGACGCCGGTCGTGTCGAGATTGGCGACAGCCGCAAAGTCGAGAACGATCGACCGCAGCCGGGGCCGGTTGTCGACCGCCTCGGGCTCATCGCTCGCCGCCGCCTGGCGGTTCTTCTTTAGCCACCAGATGGGACCCGGCCGGTTCCAAGGCCGGTCGCCGAGCTTGGTCGCGCTCTCAGGCTTGCCGCGCCGGGTGTGAGCCTTGACGTAATCGGTCAGGGCGTCGCTGTAGTGCGAGGCGTTGGGGAAGAGGAACGACTCGCTGAACCGGTAGGCGAGCACGCCGGCCGGCAGCGGCTCGACCTTGACCTTCGAGTCGGACCCGCGCGCGTTGAAGGGCACGTAGATCTCGCGAACCGAGCGGACCTCGGAGGCCGAGCCATCCTCAGCCTTGGCGTCAACGCCGACGCGGACGCGGCCGAGGAACGAGCCGCCGGGGACAGCGACGCGGAAGAGGAGGAGAGCGACACTGGCGGCGAGTGAGGTGTAGACGCCGTTCTCTGCGGAGAGTAAAAGCGCTCGAGTCAGCATTGCGGGCGCGACGGGCGCGGAATCGGGTCGGGACGCACCGATGGTCGAGAAGATGGTGACAAAGACCGAGGCGATAAAGATGATGCACTCGAGCGGCGAGACGCGCCAGAAGCCAAAGGCGCCGCGGGGTGAGACGACAAGGCTGCAGGCGGAAGGAGTATGTCAGTCATCCGTGCGGGAAAGGAGGGACGGGGCAAGGCAGGAGCAACGCACTCGACGACGGCACCGATGATGATGGCCGAGAGCGACGCGTTGGGGATCTGGAGGTGGTTGGCGCGATCAGTCGGGGCTCGTTGACCGATAGCAACGGAGTGACGCACAAAGTAGAAGGCGTCGGTCAAAGCGTAGAGCGCGATGATGACGATGATGCCCGTCCACCAGCCGGCGGCGGGCGTGCGGACGCCCGACTTGCTCTTGAGGGCCGAGCGCGAGAAGGAGCCGGTGGCGGGGTAGGCAGCAAAGAGCGTGCCGATCGCTGCAGGTGGCCAGAAGAAGACAGGGTCAGCGGCGGGGAGGGATCGAGGCATGGCAGGCAGGCAAACCCACTGTTGGTGACACCGATGGCCACTGTGCCGCCAGTCACAGTCGTCTCGTCAGCATCGATAATTTTCGGAGAGAGGACGCAGGCATCGGGGCTTACCGAGCTCCTGGTTGGGGTTGATCTTGTAATTATTGAGCCGGCCAAACGACTTTGAGATGGCAATGTGCTCGAGCAGGAGGATGATGGTCGCGACCGGCAGCTTGCTGCCCATGGCCGAGATGAGCTCGGCCGAGATGTAGGGCTGGCCGACGTGCTGGAAGCCCGGGGGCACCGTCTTGAGAATCGAGATCGTGTACTTCTTCGGGTCCTGGTGGATCGTGATGCGCCAGGCGATGACGGTGAAGAGGATGATGACGAGCGCGTTGCGGGTGACCGAGGTGAAGAAGGCGACCCGCTTGTAGCGCGGGTAGCGGCGCTCGACAGCGCTGCACGACCACTTGAAGAGGAAGAGGATCGCGAGCGCCGGGACGCCCATCGCAGCGTCGAGGTTGCTGAACTTGAGGTTCTTGAGCGTGTTGATGATGACCTTGTAGGTCGCCTCGCGCGTGTCGAACCGCTTCGAGATGCCGAGCAGCGACGGCACCTGACCGGCGGCGATCGAGATGGCCGAGCCCGTCATGAAGCCAGCGACGGCCGGGACGGGGATGAATTCGACGATGCGGCCGATCCGGAGCAGTCCGATGCCGAGGACGATGAAGCCGCAGATAAAAGCGACGGCGGTCGCGATGACGTGGGCCTCCCATTTGCCCGGGTGGCTCGCCTGGACGTCGTGGACGATGCGGCCGACCTCGAGCGACATGACGGCGACGGGGCCGATCGAGACGTCCTTGGACGTGGCAAAGAAGCAGTAGACAAAGACGCCGACAAACGACGAGTAGAGGCCGTACTCGGGGGCGAGGCCGGCGAGCTTGGCGTAAGACATGGACTGCGGGACGAGCACGAGACCGACGGTGATGCCGGCGATCACTTTAAAGGTCGGCGTCGGTGAGATGGGGCGGGCTGTCAGCACTGTCTCGTGCGCAAGAAGCGTCGCAAAGGGAAAGGATGCACGATCACCCGTCGCCCACTGAAGATTGTAGTTGGGCAGCCATTGGAGAAACGGGAAGAGCGAGAGGACGTATTCCTTGGCCTGAAGGGCGGCGAGCGAGCAGGAGGCGGGCTGTCAGAGTCAGCGGTCATGTGCCAGACGAGAACCGATCGGGTGGGTGGCACGACGCACGAGGGTCGACGGCCGCTGCTTGTGCTCGGCGAACCAGGCCGAGGACGAGACGGTCGTCCCGGGCTCATCGACGTCGGGTTTGTAGCCGATGACCCACTTGGCAGCCTTCTTGAGGGACGCGCTCATCGTGGCGGGCGGCGGCGGGAAAGCGAACGAGGGAAGAAGTGGAGGGAGGGCGGCGACGACGATGGGCGCAGCGAGGAAGGGCGCGGGCGGGAGAGAACGGCTGCTGCTGAAGACGGCGGCAGGCGGGAAGGGACAGGGGGGCCTTTGAGGGCGACGCTTGAGGAAAGAGGTCTGCTGCCGGGGCGGGAGGCGTCGATGGTGCGAGCGACGGTCAAGGTGAGCGAAGACGTTCGTCCAGCAGGGGAGGTCAGTTCCCTTCAGCCTCTCCGGGGTCAGCTCGAACGGGGGGCGGCATCGCTGCTGTGCTTGCTTCGACGCTCGTCAGCGATGGCGAAAGAAGACGTGCGCGAGGCGTCTTTGCCTCGGCGTTGCCGCTGGGCTGGGCGGGAAATTCTGGGCCCGCTGGAAAGTCGAGGCCCAGCGGAAGCGCAGCAGCACCCGCCGCTCACCTCGCCTCACCTGTTCGCGCCTCGACCGGCCGGCTGCCGGCACTCAAGGCGTCAGCGCCCGAGGTCAAGACGCCTTGCGCGGTACTTAGTCCCCGCCCCCGAGTTGTCCGAGGACGCTTATCTCGTCGATGTCAGGTGGCGGCCTTGGGTTGCGACCAGTCAACGTCGCACGCACGCGCGCATGCGCAAGCCCTCGAGACGACGACGATGCAAGAGCCATTCGAGACGGCAAGTGTCGCGGAGGGAGTGTGGAGGATCGACAGACGAGCGACAGACAAGCCGTGGCGGCCGACCCGTCAAAAGAGATCCGAGGACGTCCGTGCGCCTCCGGTCGCTCCAATTTCAAGCGCGAGAGAAGGCAGGAGGAAGAACAGCTGTGTGGGGCGCGTCTTGCGCGACCGCCGACCAGCCCAGACTGATATGCGGGCTGGCTAGCGACGGAGCCAACCCTCTGCCGATCGTGCGAGCTGATCGACGCCTTGCGCTCCCCGTCTGGTCGGGCACGACGGCGATAACGACCGAGGAGGTCCGAGCGTGCCGCCAACGATTACCAGACTCAGGTAGATGGACGGCGCGACGACTGTCGATTCGACCTTCGACGAGCGCGCGAGTTCGACCGGCCGTTAAGCTCAAGCACCTTGGCCGACGAGCCGTCTACTTGTGTGCCCGCCCGCGCTTGCTGTGGCCGACGCCGCCACCGGTAGCGTTCGCCGGCCTACCTCCCGCTCCTCCAGCGGCCCGCTTCCCACCCTTCATGCCCTCGCCTCCTCCATCCTCTTCCCCTCCTTCTCCCCCGCCCGCCGGCCCCTCGCCGCCCTCCTGCGCACCACTCGCCCCTGCCGCCAGGCTTCGCCGGACCATCTCGGCCAGCACTTCGGGCCGGCCCTCGAACTCCTTGCGTCGGATTGCGAGCTGGTAGACGGCGTTCTCGACTTTGGCGAGCGACTGGGTCGTCACTTGCTGCTTCTTGGCGAGCTGGGGGATGAGGGGCAGGAGCGGGTCGAACTCTGAGTCGATTGAAGACAGTGCGGGGCGGAACGACGCAGCAGCAAGGAAGGTTAATAAGCGGCCTGCCATTGTCGAGGCTGGAGAGGCCAGACAGCGTGACGCACCGGCCTTCATGGTCCTGACAAAGGCGGCGGCCGCGATCGCCTTGTCATGAAGACCCTTTGCGATGGCTACGAGTGGCATGCAGAAGAGCGTCAATCGGCCTGCATCGCGTGCGCGAGTGAACCTTCGAGGCAAGAAAGAGGTAGATGCGAACCGTTCAGACAGAAGCGCATGAGCTCGCCCGAGAGGTCCGACAGGCCGAGAATATATTCGTCAGGCGTAACGGGGAACCACTGCAGCCGCATGCGAGGGCCAGCTCGGGCGTCAGGCTTGGGCGAGTGAGGACGATATCGACGAGGGGAGGACGCACAGGCTCGCCGGTGGTTGGATCTGACAGCCTGGCTTGGACCTCGGACAGCGAGATGAGCGCCGCGCTATGTCCTGCCGTTGGTGTCGGCGGATGGAGCAGATAGTGCAGGAAGGAAAGCGCCTCGATGTACTCCTGTTCGCCGCCGGACCTGCGGCGTCGAGGAACGTAGAGAGCGTCAGCGTGTCGTCCAGATTGCCGGCGAGCGGTCGGAGGAAAGATAGAGCACGCACACCTGCTTGGCGTATCTCCAGTAGTTGCCAGCGTGCTTCGCTCCCTTGCCCTCTTCGTCGACCGAGCCGGCGGCAGCGTCGCCCCCGCCCTCGCCCAGCAGGCGGCCGACCTCGCCAAAGAGCGCGCGGACCTCGGCCTCCTTCGCGCTCGCCTCGGCGTAATGCTCCTCGACTGTCGGCGCCGTCCGCACCGTCGTCGAGAGCCGGTGGAGGAGGAAGATGAGCTTCTTGGAGAGCGAGGTGATGTCGCGTGAAAGCTGTTGGGCGGGCAAGAGCCAGGGTGTCAGGCACGAAGTCGCTGCAAGAAGGCGATGCCGCCGAGGTGATAGCAGCGACGGACCTGGTTGAGCCGGTCGCGCTTGTCGTACTGAGGCCAGTCAGCAAATGAGCGAAGTGTCAGCCCTTGCGCGAGAAGAAGGCGGGGTCGAGGCAACTGCGCATCGGCGGGGGTGCGAGTAGCCTGGAGGAGAAGAGGGGGACGGACGTGGGCGTCGAGCGCGGCCCGGTGGCCTTCAAACGCAGCGAGGACGGCCTGGGCGCTGCTGCTGCTGCTCATCGCCGCAGTCGTCGCTGTGCTGCCTGGCGGCGTCGATGCGAGTAGTGCGGCTGCCATCGCGTCCGATCCTGCGGGCTTGTCGGGTCGTGGTCGTTCGGAGCAGGTGGGTTGGCCGGCGGCCGAAATCAGGCGAGGCTCGGCCAACGGGCTGCCCGAGCGTACCCGCCGGTGCGTCAGCCCGTCCCGAACCTCTTGCTCGCCCAGGACGCTGCTGCTGCTCTCTCGCTCTCAACGGCCATCCTCCCTATCACTCCTCCTGCTGACCCGACCCACCAGCAGTAGCAGCCAGCTGATAGCAAAGGATCCTCTCGCCTCTCGTCGCCCGCGCGGGTCTCTGCCAGCATGCGGCGCCACCAGCCCTTGCCCTCCGCGGCCAGCCGCTCGATCGCACTGCCCCCCTGGCTGTCGGGCCTTGTCCTGCCCCGCACGCGCCCTCCCCAGCAGCCTGGGCGGCGCCGAGCTTTCTCTGCCTGCCCCTCTCGTTCCAAAGGGCCCGCTTGCTTGTCCTCCTCTCGCCCGGCCTGCTCGCGCCCTTCCCGTCCCGACACTCCTTCCTTCTTGACACGCCCTCGGACCAAAGATGGCACCGACCTCGTCGCTCGTTCAAGCAACAGCACCACCGCCGCGGACGCCAAGGCCGCCCCGCCGGCGCCGGCCGCTCGCGCTGCTCGTCCTTCTCGGCTGCGCGGTCGTCTGCTCTGCCAGCCTCCTCCTCGCCATCCTCCTCCCTTCCTCCTCAGCAGCAGCCCTCTTCTTCTTCCCCTGGCGCTCAACAAGACCCGGCCTCGACGGGCTCGGCAGCGCGCACCCGCTCCGCTGGCCGCCGCCCACGACGACGACGGCGATCGACTACACCGACCGCGAGCTCGTCGACGACCCGGCCGAGCGCGCGCTCGCTCGGACCTGCCGCGCCAGACAACAGGCGCCGACGAGCGTCCTCGCTACCCTGCCCTTCTACGACGATCTCATTCTTGCCAGCCGGAACGGCAGCCTGCCAAACAGCGAGCCCTCGTCGTCGTCGTCGTCGTCCGGCTTGCTGCGATCTCCAGCCGCCGGCGATGAGACGCGGCGGCTCTGGCACCCAATGCTTGGCCTTATCCAGGCCGGCGAGGCCGCCTACCAAGCAAAGCTCGCCAGCCAGAGCCAGACGCTCGACGCCGCCCGGGCCGCGTACAGCAGGCGGTACTCCGGCCGGTTGCCGCCGCAGGGATTCGACGTCTGGTGGGCGTTTGCCGAGGCCAACGACGTCGTCTTCCCAGACGAACATCGCGCGACCGACCTGCTCGAGCCATTCCGCGCGCTTGGGCCTGAGGAGAGGAGGCGAAGGCTCAGGAGGGCCGAGCGCGCTCTTCCAGGCGAAGAGGGCAAGCGGCAGGCGCTCGTTCGCATCTTCAACGGGCCCGAGGGGCTCGGCTGGGCGCCGCTGCTCGACGGCGCCGACGAAGCCGAGGACGGCGAGTCAGGCACCGCTCGGAGGGTGCCGCCGAGGGTCCAACGTCGGCCGGCGGCCATCCACAAGCGGACAAAGGCCCATCTCGCTCTGCTCCAGCCTATTCAGCACCTTCTGCCGCACTTCAGGTGCGTCCCTTCTTTCGCTCCATCCTCTCAGCCGTCTGCCCTGTGGCAGGCAGAGTCAATCTGTGGTCGCCCCGGAATGGCCAGGCTGACTCGTCTTCTACTCCTCCTTGTGCAATCAGCGCCGTCCTCAATCTTGCCGATCAGCCGGTCGTCCTGCTCGACCCAAAGGAACCTGGCCAGCTCGAGGACTGTGCGTCTCCTCTCATCCTGTGCCCGACCGACCACACGTTGTCTTTGGGCGAGACGGTGTTCGGTAGCACAAGAGCGATCGATCTGACACTCGTGCTCCCTTTCCTCGCGACAGCATCCGAGCCTGCCTCGCGCTACATTGACTGGCGGGCCTTCTGCGCCCGGCGCGCAGCCGAAGCCGCCTTCGCCGGCGGCACCGACCCGCTGTCCGCTTCATCATCTTCCTCCTTGAGCTCGCTGGAGGCGCAGGCGACCGTCGCCTTCGTACAAAATGTCAGCCGAGCGGCCGACCCTTGCGTCAACTCCAAGGTACGGAAGGCTCTCCTATCACTCGTCCTTCTTGCAGGGGCGAGCGTCAGGCTTGGGTCAGAGGCAGCACGAAGACGGTCCAGAATGGGGGCGTTTGTGAAGGCCTTTGGCTCGGCCTCCATTTACGGGGAGCCTGCGGATCCTGCGATGGTCAGGAGGCGGCCAGGGTAAAGATCGGTTGAGGGCATGATCTCAATCGATCATCCGAAGGGGTCCATTCGACCTTCGGCCAAGGACACCAAGTGTTTCTGACTGAAACCTCTCCCTCCCACAGCTGCTGGATCAGCACGGCTACTACCTTCAAGACTCGGCTGGACCGAGCGCGGACCTCCTGCCCCTTACTCGTACGCTCCTTGTGCCGACTGACGAGGACGCCCATAGCTGCCCGCCTGACGCCTTGCTGTCCCTGCACGCATCAGACCGGCAGCTCGTGCCGATCCTCTCGCTGGCGTCGACCAAGCACCACGCCGACCTCCTCGTCCCGGCTGTCGGAGTCGAGGGTCGGATAGAACGCGTCGGCCCGCTCGACGTCCCCTGGGAGGACAAAAGCGAACGGCTCTACTGGCGTGGATCGGCGACGGGCATGTACAACCACGCGCCGCCCAGGGGCTCGAACGAGTCGCCGCGTTGGCTGGACGGGCATCGGCCCCGGCTTTCGCACTTTGCTAACAGTCTGGATGGGGAGGGCGTGCAGCCAGTTGCACTCGCCGTCGACGGGACAACCGGCCGGATGGCTGTCGGCCCCTCGGCGGTCGGCTGGAAGGCTCGCTGGCTCGACGTCCACCTCGCCTCGACCGGCTGGTGGCGCTGGTTTGCGTGGTGGCCTGAGACCGGCCAGCAGTGCTCGTGGTGGGACGGCACGTGCCGTCGCCTCGGCCGCGAATTTGCCTACGTCAGCAAGGACCCGGCAGGGACGGCCGACGGCCACCGCTTTACGCTCGACGTCGACGGGAACGCCTGGTCGGCGCGCTTCCCGCGGCTGATGGCTTCGCGCGGCCTGCCGCTCAAGGCAACGGCCTTCGACGAGTGGAACGCTGGTCTCTTCCCGACCTGGCTTGGCTACGTCCCGCTCAACAACGACTACTCGGACCTCGAGTCGGTCCTCGCCTTGTACGTTTGGTCCTTCAGTTCGACCTCTGTCGCTTCCGGGGCTGTCTATCGCTGACGCCTCCGACTGGCTCCAACAGCCTGCAGACGCCCGAACTCGATGGCGTCGCGCGCGAAATGGCCGAAGCCGGCCGGTGCTGGAAGGTCCAGACGGCCCGCGTTGTTGACATGCAGGTGCGCCGTCATTTCTGTGAACGGACAGTCGCGCACAATCGGCTGACGCGCTTCTGCTCATTACTGCCGTATCTCGCGCTAGGCGTACATGCTTCGACTCTACCTTGAGCTCGCTGACGTCTTCGGCCCGGCCGATGATGAGGACCGTGCTGCCGGCACCGATGGAGACGCAGACATGGAAGCCGCTGCCGGAGCCGACGACGACGAGGACGACGTCGACTCTTATGACGAGAGGCTGTCGATAGCAGCGGGCAGCTCGGAAGGCTCGGTGCGTCCTCGTCTGCTGCCGTTGCGCCAGTCAGTCGGAACCCTACAGCTGACGCTCTCTCGTCTTGGCTTCCTAGAGCCCACATCTCGTCTCGCAGCCGATCCGCCGGCCGCGCATCATCAGCTAGTAGGAGTCGGCCTTTGCGCAGGCTCTCGCTCGCCCGTCCCTCTCGGTCAACTTCTAGACCACGGCCGACCTCCCTACCATTTCCAACAGCCATGTCAACATTGTCGTTCATCGCATTGCAACGCACCGACCGTTTGCGTTTGCATCTCCTCGGCCTTGTCACCGTTCCCCGCCTCTCACTTGTTACCTCGCGTCGCTCCCTAGTTGTAGATCCTCGCTCGCATACACCGTCACCGCATTCCCCCTTCTCCTCACGCATTCCCTTCATCTCGGGCCTCCTAGATTTTCGCAAACGAAACCCCGGCCGGCGTGCCCTCTCGATCCAAGCATCTTGCACCGATCTCACTAAGGGTCTCCGACTGTGATTGTCTATCTGCCAGCCCCGGCAGAGGCCCCCGCGAGGCCCCGGTTGCCGCCTGGCTGAATCCCCGCCCTGTTCCTGGTGCAAGATGAGTCCTCGGTCGGGCAAGCCAGAGACCCGTTCACCTCTCGACGCACGCGGACCGAGCTTCAGTCCACTCGAGATGTTGAGCAGCCTCCGCACAAGTCGATGGGGCAGGCCGGGTGCTCTCGCCTCGTCCAAGAAATATATTGATGGCGACCTCGATACTCCGAGAAATCCAGCCACCCACCCCAGCGAGCCCGCTGGCCCCGGTCAGGCGACTCTCCTGCCTGCAGCGAAGCAGCGAGCATGGTCGTGTGACCCCCCAAGAGGACGCGGACGGTCTCGCTTGTGCCTTGCGACCGGTCAGCGGGTCGCTCGACGTCGAGAGAGAGAGAGAGAGCGAGCCGAGCCGGGCGCGCGGCGAGGTGCAGGTTGAAACTGCCGGCGGCGACCGTCGGATGGCTTGGAGCCCCGCGGCCGTCTCTCCGCCCCCCAACCAAGCCGTCGTTGGGGGCGGCCGCATCCGAACCTCCCTCCGCCACTATTAAGTCGACGACGCCCCTCACACTCACCCTTGCCATCCCTCTACACACCACGTTTGGATGCCCAATACCTGTGCGTACCCGCCATCCGTCCCATCCTTCTCCACTCTCATCCTGTCCTCGTCGGATGGGCTGCCGGTCTCCTCCGACACGCTCTCGGAGGCGGACGCAGCCCAACGCGCACGCACGCGTGTCGTGTGCCGCTCCCTCCCCATCATCGCGTCCCGCTACCCACCCGAGCTCGCTCGCGAGCTCGGAAGCAGCCTGGATTCGAGAGGCATGCAGGTCGGGCTGCCGATACGCGTCTGCTCGCCCGTTCTTGCTCGTTCTTGTTTCGCTGGGCGGGAGCGGGAGGCAGCGTGTCTCGGCCTGTCAACAACAGGCTGCCGGCCGCGCTCCCGCCCCCGTCACCATCCATGTCGCCTCAGCCGGCTTCGTCTGCCTGGCCTTGATCCCTCCCTCGCCGCTGGATACTGAGATTAGCCTCCCTGTCATGCCAGCCGCCGACGAGCTCCGCACTAGCCGTCCCCTCGCACGACTCCAGATCGACCTCGCCAATACCGCCCTCCCGCCCCAAAGCTCCGACGGCAGCAGCCCCAGCCCCAGCAGCGCAAGCTCCAGCAGCAGCACCATGATGGCCTACGCCCCACGCTACGCTTCGCCCCTTTCGTCGCCCTCGCTCTCGGCCTCGAGCTCGTCCTCGGCTGGCGCCTTCCCTGCGCCCTCCGTTGCCATGTCGGCCTCGTCCTCAGCCTCCTCCTACGGAACCGACCTCCAGCGCAATGTCCTCGTTGGCCCGTCATCCTCGGCCCGACGATCGTCTTCGCCCTGCTTCCCTCGAAGCCAGCCGCTCCGGCCGCTCTCGTCGGGCCTCTGCATGTCCTCTCTCAACTCGCCCGCCGCTCGACGCAAGTCCGAGGGCGCCGTCGAGCCGAGGCCCATCAACTACATGATGCAGCCAAGCCGGGGCAACGGCAAGAAGGTTAAGATGCTTGTCTCGAGCAAGAAGATGGTGTGTCGCTCCCTCCTGAAATTGATAAACTGGCACAAAGTACTAATTGACATCGCCATCCCTGCAGAACTGCTTCGAGCTCAATCTCTCTGGCCGGGAACTCGCCCGAGCGGAGTGACCTTGCCGACTCGCTTCTTTGGACTTTTTTCGCACGCCTCCTCGACGACACACATCCACACACACGCACGCACACGATTTACTTTTGTACGAACCCAGCTCGACCCTTTCGTTCCTTTCTCCTTCTGTAATCTTGCCTTCCCAAGGCTACCTCCCCCTTTGACCACAAACGCTGCCCGCTCGACAGGGGTTCTCCCCCCTTGCGTCACCGCCTCTGTGTGCTCGTCGGCCCCCTTCGCTTCTTTGTAGACCGTCTCGGTTGCCTTTCTCCTGTACTAGACGTCGTCTCTGATCTCCGATCTGTGATCTCATGCCCCCTCTCATCTTAAGAACGGACCTAGCCCGCGACATCGGAGTGTCTCAAAGGACGAGCGCCGCGCCCGACGCAACAGCCATCACCGCCAAGGCCGCACTCCCGGCCGGCGTCTCCAGCAGTCGACGCTCGCCGGCGCTTCCCGCGGTCGCGACGCCGCTCGGGATGGCCGTGCCGTTTTTGAGGGGGAGATAGATCGGATGTCCATTCGAACAGCTAGCCGAAGGCGATCCTCTTCGGCTCGGAGCGGTATCGAAGGCTGCGTAGACAGTCTTAACGAACGAGGCGCCGAGGATCCTCTGATGACGGCACCGAGGAGGGAAGCGAGAGATTAGGTTCTGTCAGGGCTCGTTGTCGAGTCTCGCTGGCCGAGCCACCTAGTCATTCGAGGGAGAGACACTTGCGTCTCGTGTACATCTCTCTTCAGTCGAGATCGGACTGACGTGTCGTCGTGCAAAGCGGGCACCGCCAGATCCGACGAGGTCTCAGCACAGTCGGGGGAGGAGACGTCCAGTGGCGAAGGGCTCGCCAGCCGACTGCGCGAGCGACCGTAGTCCGACGGCCTGCCGACGCAGACATGACCGGGCAGCGTCGAGGAGAGGCGTTCAGATATTACACATGAGCTCCCCTTCAATCCCCTCCTCGTCGGACGTGCTGGGACGACGAGATGTTGGTCGGAGCCCGGACACTAAAGACCGACGGCGAAGGGGGCACCGATTCGGAGCCGTCGTCCCTTGCCTGCCCGCTCCTTCGGGAGCGCCGAGCGCACCGGGCGAAAACACTCCTCCAACACACCTCGCCCACCCACCATCCATCCTCACCTACTGCTCGAACGCGATGCTCGTCCCATCGCTGCTCCCGCTACTTGTACTCCCGCTCGCGAGCGCCCTCCCGTCCATCACCCGAACCGGCCGGTGCGTCCTTTCGGCCTCCTCGCGCGCCGCTCGCCGCGCGTCGCCTGCGGATCGCGCGAAGGGAACTCGCCGCCGAGCCTTGGCCTCTCGATTTGATCTAACTGTTCCACCTGGTCGACTGAGCAGGTACCTCTACGATGAGAGCGGCGCGCGTTTCATGATCAAGGTACGTCTTCAATTCTCTCTCGGTCAGCTCAAGACGGTGGCGATGACTGGCGAAGGCAGGCAAGAGCCCACGTCGGTCGCCACCTCGCCTCCGCGCGATGATCGCCCGACCACGCCCATGCGGCCGGTGGCCCAGCCTTTGACTCCTGCTCTTAGTCGAAGGCTGACGCCCGCTCCCTCTCATCGTTCCCAGGGCATCGCCTACCAGGAGGCTGGCGAGGTGGCCGCCGACACCGAGGCGAACGCTGCGAAGTGAGCCCACCGTCTGCCGCGCCGGCGCCGGCGGCCAGGCTGTCACCGGCTCCTCGGCTGGACGGACCTCTGATCGGCGCTGACCCATGGCCTGTGCGCCCTCTCTCGCCCACAGTGGCGGCTTCCCAGAGCCCTCGTCGTTTGTCGACCCGCTCGCGCTCGGCGACGCCTGTGCGCGGGACGTGCCTTACCTCGAGCAGCTCGGCGTCAACGCCGTGCGTGCCCCTTGCTCTCGGCGTCGGCCGGCAGACTTGGCGCCGGTCTCGCCGGCTTACGACGCGTTCTCCAACTGATCGACCCCACCTGCTCTCGCGCTCGACAATCTAGATCCGCGTCTACTCGGTCAACGCCTCGCTCAACCACGACGCGTGCATGAACCTGCTCGAGCAGGCCGGCATCTACACCATCATCGACCTCTCGCTCCCGTGCGTCTCGTCCTAGTCGTCGACCTGACGACCGCCCTGCGCCACAGCTAATGCAACCGCCTTCCCTCGCTCGTCAGCCTCAATGGCTCAATAAACCGTGCCGACCCGGCATGGACGACCAACTTGCTCGATCTCTTTGCGCAGACGGCCTCTGGTGCGTTCGCCGTAAACTCATCGTCTGCCGCACCTAGCTCCCAATTCTGAACACCTCCGTCGTCTCGCCTGCGGCCAGCCTTCAACAAGTACGACAACGTGCTTGCCTTCAACATCGGCAACGAGATCGTCACCGGCGACAGCAACAGCAACACGGCGCCCTACATCAAGGCGGCCGCCCGGGACGTCAAGGCCTACCTCCGGTCGATCAACTCGACCGCCCTCGTCGGCTACAGTGCCACGTGAGTTTCGCCCGTGCCCTCTGAGATTCTCGATGTCCTGCACTGACGCACGCGCTTCATCGCTTGTCGCTGCGCAGCGACGGCGACAACAACTCGCGCGTGCCGCTCTCCGAGTTCCTCTCGTGCGGCTCCGACGCCTCCTCGATCGACATTTACGGCCTCAACAACTACCGTGCGCGCGCGTTGTCTCCGATCTGTCTGCTTCTCGGATGGCTGACTGTGCGCTCGTACCTTTCGCCAGGCTGGTGCGGTAACGAGACGTTTTCTTCATCCGAGTGGGAGGAGGTCACCAGTGCGTACTGTCCTTCATCCCTTTCCTGGTGCCGCAGTCATTGATCTCGCCACCTCCCTGCACCTAGACGGCTACGCCGATCTGACGATCCCGGCCTACTTTAGCGAGTACGGCTGCAATTCGGTCCGGCCGCGGACCTGGAGCGAGGTCCCGACGCTCTTCAGCCTCCCGGCCTCCACCAACGTCTGGTCCGGTGGCGTCGCCTTCTCGTACTTTCCTAACTCGCAGAATTACGGTATCATCACGCTCTCGGCCAATAATCAGACGGTGACGACCTCGCAGGAGTTCACCAACCTCGCCGCCCAGCTCCGCAACGTCACCGCCGCAACGACGCCGGCCCGGTCGGCCGTCTCGAACGCGGCTGCGCCGGCCTGCCCGAGCGGCGTCACCGGCTTCTCGGCCTCGACCAACCTGCCGCCGACGCCTGACGAGTCGGTCTGCAACTGTCTTGAGGACCGCGCCTTCCCTTGCGTCAACACGCAGACGCTTCCGACTGCCGTCGGCGAGCTCATCGACTACGGCTGCAGCCTCATCGCCCAAGACGACACGACCGCCACCTGCGACGACATCGGCGGCAACGGCGCCACCGGAGTCTGTCAGTCGCCGGTCCTCCCCTGGCCTGCACTGAGCCGTCGCTGACCAAGCCTCGGATATAATCAGACGGCCGCCTGAGCTTCTGCTCGCCCGAGGTCAAGCTGTCGTACATCTTCTCGGCCCACTACGTCGCCAACAACTTTAACCAGCAGGCGTGCAACTTTGCTGGCAACGCCTCGATCTCGACGACGGCACCGACTCAAGCCCAGGCCGCATCGGACGCAGCCTCGTCGTGCCTCGCTCAGATCCCCTCGGGCGGCGTCTTCACGCCCTCGGTCGTTGGCCTCCCGCCGGCGGCCTCTGCCACCAACTCGGCCAGCCGCAGCGCCGGCGGCAGCGGCGCGGCTCAGAGCTCTTCCGCGTCGTCGACGCCCGGCAGCGGTGCTGCTCCCCTGCTTACGCTGAGCAACCTTCTCGCTTTCGTAGCGGCGGCCGTCGGCGTCGCTGCTGGTGCCACGATCCTCGTTTGAGCATTGTACGGCTGCTCGACTCGCAACCCTTTTCAGGACTACGCCTCGCTCCACGCACGCATCTGTCCCTTTTATTCGAACCTTCTCTGCACGCATCCCTCCCCGCACCACTCTCTGTCCCGACTCACGCCCGTCCCGCGAGGACACTTTACTCTCACTCCTTTAGTAATTTTGTCCGCCCCTGTGTACTCCGTCATACTTGACTGCAAGTGGACAGACAGCGTCGGAGGCTTCTCTCGGGGGGCGACGACTCACAGGCAGAGGTAGGCGACGCTCATAAGGATACAGAGGTCCGCGCGCGGGTCGCGGAAGGGAGCGACATCTAAGGTCTAAAGAGGCCAGTCGAATAGTGGGAGGGAGAGAGGGAATTACGGTGGACGCTGGTACGCCGGGAAGATTGAAGCGAGTCTAAGAATGGGCTGTTGGTGAGGCTGCGGTGCAGGCCGTCAGAAGCCGAGGCGAGGCGCCCTTAGGCGTCGGCGCCACGGACGTCGGGCATGCGCGCCGGGAGGGCGTCCTCGCGGACCTCCTCGGAAAACGAGTTGGCGCGCGTCGTCGGCTGCGAGTCGCCGAAGCCGCGGCCGGCCATGTTCTTCTCGGGGTCGGTCTGGCCATCGCCGTGGATGTCAAGCTCGCGCGTCATCTGCTCGACCTGGTGGTCGGTCAGCGACGGCATGCGCTCGGCAACGTGCGTCGGCCGGGCCTTCTCCTCGTACGCCTTGGCGAAGATGACGTCGATGGCTGGCGCGGAGTTGGTCAAGTATCAAGAGGTCAGTCAAGGCTGGAGGGCGCATAAAGGGGCATCTCAAGTGCGACTCACCCTCGAGCGTGCGTCCCTTCGTCTCGGGGTAGAAGAAGTAGATGACGGGGATGAAGAGGGCGTTGGCGCAGGCGAAAATCAGGAAAGTTGCCCAGCCAATCTGTTGTCGAGGGAGGAAGAGTCAGTAGGTGGGACGATGCAGGGGAGGCCAGGTGAGACGTACGTTGGCGGTCATGATCGGGGTGACCTCGACGACAAGGAAGTTGAAGAGCCTGGTGCAGGACGAGAAGGTTAGCCGCGCCGGCGACCTCTGCAGAGTTGCGAGGACGTACCAGTTGGCCATCGTCGAGACGGCATTGGCCTTAGTCCGGACGCGAAGCGGGTTGAGCTCGGCAGGGTAGAGCCAGGGGAGGGGGAGCCAGCACGAGCCAAAGAAGACAATGTAGAGGAAGAGGCCGACGGCGGCGCCCTTGGCCGTCTGGGCCGTGCCGGGGATGAGGCAGGCGAAGGTGATGATCATGGCGACCATCTGACCGGCCGAGCCGATGAGGAACATCTTGCGGCGACCGGCGCGCTCGACAAAGAGGAACGAGGTGCAGGCCGCGATGGCGTAGATGACCGAGAGGACGCCGCCGAGGATGAGCGAGAGTCGAGTCTCAAGGCCAATCGAGTTCTCGAAGAGGACGGTCGCGTAGTAGATGACGGCGTTGCAGCCACCGAGCTGCTGGAAGACCTGCGACGAGGCGCCGACCATCATTCGGCGGAAGTGCTGCTTCTTGCCGCCCTGGAAGAGCTCGCCGAAGGAGGCACCCTCCTGGGCGCCCGACGAGGCGTTGATGCCCTCGACGATGATGCGGATCTGACGCTGCGAGTCCTCGTCGTTGAGGTCCTGGTCGTTGAGGTCGGCAACGATCTGCGAGGCCCGGTCGTAGTGGCCGTGGATGAAGAGCCAGCGGGGCGACCTGAGTAGCGAGCAAGTCAAGCGTCAGCACGCTTAAACTTCCGCAGACACCGAAACAAGAGAACGCACTCAGGCAGCTGCCAGACGCCGAGGCACATGAAGATCGCGAAGATGATCTGGAGGGCGATGGCTGTGGGATCGGGTGAAGCGCGAGTCAGCATCGATCGAGGCGCGACGAGTGAGCAGCAAGCGCGGGAGGCACTCACGGAAGCGCCACGAGACGTCGCCGTCGACGTAGGAAATTCCGAAGTCGATCCAGTAGGCGATGAGGGTGCCGACAGCAACCATCGAGGCCTCGATGCAGATGAGCTTGCCGCGGTTGTGCGACTTGGTGCACTCGGCGACCCACGAGGGGATGGTCGACGTGTTGGCGCCGTTTCCGACGCCGGTGATGATACGGCCAACGACAAACTGGGCAAAGGCACCGTGGCCAGGGATAGCAGCCACCTGGATGACAGTTCCGGCAATCATAATGAACGAGCCGAGGAACATCATGCGGCGGCGACCGAGGACCTCGGCGTAGAAGAACGACTGTTGTTGGACGAGCGCGCCGTCAGCCGGGGCTGCGCCGGATAGATCACTCGCGCGACGTGGCTTGAACTGACGAAGATGGCACCAAAGAAGCAGCCGACCTCGTAGACGGCGGTGACGGTTCCCTGCATCTCAGCGGCGTACCTGCAGAGACCGAAGAGACGACGAAGATCAGCTTCCGGCAGCGCGCTTTCAAGGGCAGGATCCTTACGCACGAATCGTTCGGGCCGCTCGAGGCGACGAGCGGGAAGGCGCGGCCAAAGGGCTTGGCGTTGATGATACCCGACATGACACCCTGGTCATATCCGAAGAGGAGGAAACCCATCGTGGCTGCAGTAATGGGAGTGACAAGGGCGTCAGAACAGGTGCTAAGGAGAGCAAAGGACCCTGCGACAGCGAGTACACGCACCGGTCGTCGTGATGGCGGTGATGAGGCGGTTGCCGCGAAGGCCCATCCACCGACGGGGGTTGGTGTTGGCGGGCCACTCCTTGCGAGGCTTCTTGGCCTTGACAGCAGGGACGGAAGCCTTCTTCTCCTGCTCGTTGACGGCGATCGTCGAGGCGGGCGTAGACGTCATCGTGATCCGACTGGCGCGCGCTCGGGCGGTGATTAGCTAGGACCGGTAGGGAGGTTGTCGGCGAGGTCGACTTGCAGGGATACAGTCGAGAGGGTGTTGCCGTCGGAAGTCGGAAGGCCGAGTGGTGGTTGAAGGAGAAGGAGAGGAAGCCGGCCGGCGGATGCGAAGGGAAACAAGGGGGTCGCCCGCCCCTTCCCTCCTCCTGTGTCAGGAGGGCGACAATTTTTGGCCGCCGGCTCCTGGAACGGCCCCGTCGTCAGAGGGGGTGCTCCTTCTACATTAGAAGGCGGGGCTCTCGTTCGTCCCTGCAGGCGGCATGAAGCGGGCGGACGAGTTGTGGTGTGTCGAGTCGAAAATAGCTCGGCCGCGCAGGAAGCGTCAGCGGCGCCCGCAGTTTGCCCCGCGGGAGCCGGGGGCGTACGCACCTCCGCAAAGCCGGGTTTCATTTTCAACGAGCCGCCGCGGCCGAAAGCTATCGGCCCGTCGACCAACGGAGCAGGTCGGTGTCAAAGGCACGTCGGGGGTCCCCTCGCCCTCCTTCGGCCGCCAGGCTATTGGCCCGGGCGCGAAAAGGGGTCGAGAACCGACCGCGGGCACACGAGACGACGAGCGGCCCCCTCCGAGCGGCATCTGAGCAAAGGGTCATCATTGGCAGTGGCGGCGAGGCGCGCGGCGTTAGAAGCAGCGGACGAGCGCGGCGGGTCATGTGCACTACGAGTCTGGTCGTCAGAGGCAGTCTCGTCAGATTCTCAAGATGCAGTAGCAGGCCCCGGCGAACGGAGGTTTACGAGGCCCGCTCGAGGGGAGTTGCGAGACGGGCTGAGCACGGGAGGCCCGACGAGCGTTCAAGCTGGGCGTGCATGCCGCTTTTGCTGCAGCCACATCCGACAGTCAGAGGATAGCTAGTCGTCGTCCTCATCGTCTCCGTCCTCCTCCCAGTCAAGGTCGTCCATGAGAGCCTCGGTCTGCGCGTTGAGCTTGTCGAGGCCGGTCAGGCTTGGCAGATACGCCGGGTCGTTGAACGCCTGCAGGAGCATCTCGCTGCCTTTCGCGCGGTACTCGTTGATGACCTGTCGCCGGCGTCCAACGCAATAGCGACATCAGCGAGGTGCGCGTCGGATAGCCTGACAGACAGAGGAAAGGGCGACGAACCAGGGGCGAGCAGGCTGTGCACATGCTGAAGGCTTCGCCTTTGAGATTGACATTCTGGAACGTGCCGAGCCCGCCCCGAAGCTGATGCGGGACCATGCCGAGCGGTGATGCAAACTCTGGGGCGTACTCGGCGTCCTTGGAGGGCAGGTTGTCGGCTGGAGCAGAGTTGCTGCGAAGCATCGAGGGCGAGCGAACAGAAGTTCAGTTGGTGAGCGGCGCCTGGCAAGGAGTTCAATGGGGCGTACCCCTCGGGATGGCAGAGGAGCGAGACGAGCAGCTCGACGGCCGTCGCGCTTGCAATCGCCGCCAGGCCGGGCCGAGAGACGGTGCACATCTGGTCGAGCGTGCGATCGTTGAGAGACTAAGCCAACGAGCAGGTCAGCGATCAAGCTTCATCGGGCGAACGTGCAGCGAGGAGAGGAGGGACGGACGTTTCCCAGCGCATTCGAGTCCTGCGATCGTGGCCGGAGTGTGTCAGTCTAGGCAAGCTTTATGTGCCGGCGGACCCAAGCTTACCTGGCAGAAGTAGCACGCGAGACGCTGGGTCGGACCCGCCAGGTCGGGTGCCGGTTCCGTCTCTTCGCGAACTCCATCGCCGTGTCTGCGTCGAGAGAAAGGGAGGGTATCAGGCTGGCTGGCTCGACAAGGCCGCAATGAGCGACGCACCGCATGACGAGGAAGCTGTCGAAGCCAAGGGCCGCGTTGATGACGATCTTGCGCTGGTTCGCGCCCATGAGCGTCGGCAGCCAGCGGCTCTCGCGCGAGTCCATCAGAAGGAAGACGGCGTCGTGCTCGACGATGAGCTCCTCGAGCTTCTGGATGGCAACCTTGGTTGAACCCGCCGCGGAAGCCGGAACGGGGTGGCCCGGCATCGGGATCGAGAGCGCGTGAGCTTGGGCGTTCTGCGAGGCAGGCCTTCGAGATCAGCCTTTCGCCTATAGGAGCAGAGATGGGTCTGTGGCACGCACGACACCTGGGAAGATGCGTTTGAGGGAATCAGCGGCGGCCTGGGCCTTGAACTTGCCGCCATCGAGCGAGTCGACAAACTCGAAGAGCGGTTGTCTGACGGGGTTGGAGAATGAGACGCGAGCAGAGTCGACAAAGGTGATGTTGCGCACGCCCCAGCCCTGTTGACGTCGGCGATCGTCGGCGTAAGAATTAGCGCACGGATCAGCATTGGTCGACGCTGCGGCACGGGCAAAGTTAAGTGCTCAAACGTACCAGAAGGACACGCGAAACATAGCAGCCGAGCGTGCCGGCGCCCAGCAGCAGGCACCGGGTCGACGAGATCTTCTCGAGGTCGAGCGATGGGAGGATGCGCCACCGCATGAGCTTCAGGTTGAGGTCGACAGCTTGGCTTGCGAGCCTAATCCGAGGGGAAGCCAGGCAGCGACGGTCAGCTCTTCGACTTCAATGATGATCGCGCGAGACACACACGCACCGGATGGGATCCATCGTCGCAGACAGGTCGACCATCTTCGGTCCGAGCTGACCCTTCTCGTTCCGCTCCCAGCCAACGGCCTTGAGAGGACCTTGCTCGGGAGGTGTGGCAACATGCACTCTCGTACGGCGGCTGCTTCCGGATGCGCCTCCGCGCAGCGAAACGACCTGGATGTTGCCGACCTCAAAATGGGCGGCGAGGTACGACAGCGTGTTACGCAGAGGCCAGCCAGGATTCTCGAGCAGCGCCGATGGGTCGTGGAAGACGACCGTGCGCTTCGATGATTGTTAAGGGCAGGAAGGGTCAGTCGCAGGGCGCGCGCGCAGCGGATCAAGCTGCACTCGCTTGGGTCGCGCACCTCGTTGCAGGGCAGGCCGTCAAAGAAGGAGCGGAACTCGTGCAGGGACGCAACGAGCGGCATCCCCGACTCGGACTTCCGGAGCAGGAAGGCTCCCTCGCTGTCGTCACCCCTCTGCGAGCGGCGACTCGCGATGGCCTCGCGCAGCGCACGCTCCTCTTCTGGCTCGACCGGCTCGGACCAGCCCGCGTCGGTCACCTCCCAGGCCGGCTTCTGTACGACGCCGGGGAAGGCAAACCAGTAGAAGAAGCGGAACTTTTTGAGGTCGGCAAAGGTCAGGAGCAGAAAGGGCGAGAGCTCAGGCGCCGAGGAAGGCCCGTCGCCCCCCGAGCTCGGCGAGAGCGTGGCGGCGAGCGAGTCGATGAGCGGCTGGAGGAGTTCGGGTTTGGACGCATCCTTGAACTCCTCGATGGTGTTGAAGTTCTTGAGCAGGCCTCGCAGGCAGATCGACTCTGGGCTTGCGCTCGAGCTGGCGTGCGTCGTCGAGCTGGGTGGTCGAGCGGAGGGGGTCAGCATTTCGCACCGTCAGCACCGGCCAGCTCCGCAGCGACCCCCTTCCCCCCGGTCATTTGGCCCGTCGTCGCCTCACGCACCTTTGCGCCTCGGTCAGGCTGTCGGCATCGAGCTCGACGACGCCCGGCAAGCCGATCAGGCTCGGTTGCTCGCCCTCGTTTGCCGCCGAGGCGGCCTTGTCGACGATGAGTCGGGCCTCGGTGTAGCGGGCGCTGATGGGGACAGCCGAGTCGTCGAGTCGCTGGGTATCGAGCTTGTGCCGGGCGAGCGCATGGAAGAAGGCCGGCGAGGGCGAGGACGTGAAGGGCGCAAACTGGAGGACCGGCATCGGGCCTAAGGTCCGTGAAGGAGAGGCGTTGCGAAAAGGGGATGTCAGGGGGTCTGCGATGAGTGAGTGTGTTGACAGAGGAGCCCGCGCTCCGACTTCGCCGCTCGCTTGCTCGATCGGGAGAAAGGGGCTTGCGACCGCCCGGCTACCCTGTCCGCTCGCTCCACCCTTCTCTACTCTGACCGATCGATAAACGCAGCCACGTCGACGGCTGACTGCTGTTTCCTCGCCTCGGAGCAGCGCGACCGCTGTGCGCCCAGCAGCAACGGTTGCTAGGGATGCGCCGCCCGGCCGCAGTCGACCTGATTCCATCCGGACCCCTTCCTGCTGCACCCCGCCCACCGGACTGCCGCCCGCCGAGAACGTGATCATAAAGGTCTTCTCATCTCGTCCCTCCTCCGGCTGGCGCTCGCACGTCTACCGGGCGACGATGCCGTCGAAGCGCGACTTGAACCAGGCGACGGTGTCGTTGGGCTTGATCTTGTGCTGGGCACCGACGCGAGCCTTCTGCTGCTTGCGGATGGCGACGCGGGCACCGGGGCGGCCCATGACGACGTAGAAGTCCATGCCGAAGATACCTACGCGCGGAAGGAGGGGTTCCCGGTCAGCTTGGTACGGCGCGCCAGGGGACCACAATCACGAGGGCGACGAGGCAGACGCACCGATTCCCGGGTCGTACTTGATGCCGAGGTCGATGTGCTCCTGGATGCCGAAGCCAAAGTTGCCGGTCTCCGAGAAGTTGCGCTTCCGGAGCTCGTACTCCTTAACCTTGAGGCCACGCTCGAGGATCTCCTCCGCCTTGGGGCCACGGACGGTGACGTGGCACGCAATCTTCTCGTTACGGCGGATGCCGAACGTGCGGACGGTGTAGCGCGCCTTCGAGGTGACGGGCGTCTGGCCGGTGAGCTGCTCCAGGACCTTGGACGCACGGGTGAGGCGGTCACCCGACTCTCCGACGGAGATGTCTGTTCGACCGGCAGGACCGCGGGCGGAAGGCGACGTGTGGCGGCGGGAGACGGGCCGGGACCGGGACGAAGGGGGGAAGAGAAAGAAGAGGACGAACGAGGAGGCTCGCGAGTCAGCGTCGATCTTGACGAGCAGCAACCGCCCCCTGTGCCAGCGATTTCGCGCCATGAGGACGTAGGTGCGCGGGATTACGCACTCAGAACGAGCTTCTGGATACGGAGCTCCTTCATGGGGTTCTGGGCAACCTTGGAGTCAGCCTGGAGAGGAGGGGGGAGGAGCGAGCGGTTGGGTCAGCATGCCTGCTCTCGTGGTCGCTCGTGTCCCGCCCCTCCGTGCTCGAGCGCGCCCTGAAGCTGCACGGCCGCCAGACCCGTGCGCAGCCTGCTGCGACGTGATGCCTAGATGGGCATGACGACCCCAGTGCCAGAGGCATGGGCCAGGCTCTGGGGCCGGGTCTGCTCGGCGGAGGCACCGGGTAGTCCAGCGAGCCTAGGTGGCTCGGATCGAGCAGACGAGCTCGACGCCGCACGATACAAGCAGCCCGCTCTGAGCTTCCTGTCCTCGTCTGACAAGAGGAAGGACCGACCATTTTGCTGCGAGGTCGAGACGAGATGAGGGTGGCGGGGCAAGGGTGAGGTCCGGGTCAAGGTCGGCACGAGTCGAAGGTCGATCGGAGGAGCGCGAGCGCGAGCGCAAGCGGCGGGCAGGTCCGGGCAGGGTGCGGGTGCGGAGAGAGCAGCGAGGCGTCCGGACGGGCAAGGAGGACACCGAACGAGGTCGGTCAAACGGGAGCGGGTACGAGCGTCAGTTCCTATCTCGCTCGGACGTGCGTCCGGCGTGCTCCAGGCCAAGCCAGGCGGACGAACAGAGATGTCTTTCTTGAGGATAGCTGTCGAGAAGAGGCGGCAGCAGGGACCAGAGCCGCGCTCAGACGCGACCCGCGCGGGCGGAGGCCTGGGAATGCCCATTTGATTTTGATATGGGCTTTGAACCCCTAAAAGTCCCGACTCACGCCGCGTTCCCGTCCGCATGGTTGTTAACAAGGGTCGGTTTGCACGAAGGGTAGCAGGAAGAAGAACAAACGGGCCCCATCTAGCGAAGGCCAGAGAGAACGGCCGCTTCGCGACTACGTCAAAGCTGAGACTGCAGGATGTTCGCATCTTATGGAGGGGCAGATGGAGGGGCAGATGGAGCGGAAGAGAGGTCATTAGGCAGGTCGCCCGCAAGCCCGCCGCGCTCAGCAGTTTCAAAGACCACTGACCACGACGTTGTACCACCAGGCCATCAGACAAACAACCTCCCACTGACGCCGTTCGGTGTGACTGACGGTCAAGGGCTCCTGATCCCACCTGGCTGACGGAATGCTGCTGCTCGTTGCGACGCCCGGCGGCAGACCAAGGCCACCCGGCCAACAGTTGGACGTGTCGCCGTCAGTGCGCCGACGTCGTTTGCTCAACTCTACCCTCGCCCAAGCCCTGACCGACACACGGTTGCGCGTATGTCTGTGATGACGCGCTGCCCGACATGCAAGGCGAGGCGGCAGCGACTGAACGTGTGTTCTCGCAAGAAGCGACCGTTCTGCCGCAGATACACGCTGCGCGCCGCGCAACCGGCATCAGCCTTTCTCCAGATGTCCAAAGATTCAGTGCTCTTCGGAGCTATGCCTTGGCAGCCGCGGCCCAATACTTGCAAATGGAGACGAAGCTCAAAGCGACTGGACTGAGCTACGCGGGCGATGCCGGCGGTTGCTGATCTGCACCGCGCATGCAGCGCCACGACGCCAGCACGGAACGACGAACCACAGTGCTCCAAGCCGAGATGGTCTCGACGATTGCTCGCGGGGCAGACACGCTGTCTCGACCAGCGCTGGCTGGTGGTCTCTGCCTTCTGACCCTGATCAGGCCTGGCGAAGCTGACACTTTTGTTGACCAGGCCATCCAAGGCTCCATCTGCCGGTAGACGTGTACCCGCTACCGGATGACCGAGAAGCATGCCGCGCTCGAGGCCGAAAGCTCACTCTGCCGGCACCCTCAACAGGCCTTGCCGACGACGGGAGCATCAGCTCAAGACCTGGCCATGTCAGACCCGGCGACAGGCTGGCGGGCACACCTTTGGACATTCCGAGGCCCGAGCGAACGCTGGCGACCTGCTTGGATACAGACGACCTTCCATGGGCAAACCGTAGAGACGGATGTCGGGTCTCGAATAGGTCTCGAGCTTTGTCCATTGCAGGCCGGAGGGTTGCCGATCGCAGGCGTCAAGACTGAGCCAGGGAATCGGGAACTGCCCCTGATTCGAGAGCCTTTTAAAGCTCGGTCAAGTGCGCAGCCTGGATTGCGATGGAGATTCCCCTAGCGTAAGCGTGGGCCGGACAGTCTTCAGGTGTACTCCCTCGACATGTGTCGAACGCACGGCGAGCATTTGATGATCTCCAGGCAGGCGCAGCACGCCCCGGCCGGCCTCGCCCGACCCGCCGACGTGCGGCGGCCGCCTGTCGGTCAGCGGCATGCCGTGTCCCTCGACCGGACAACCTCGACTCCCGGCTCGCCAGCTTGCCGATCTCACCCCGCCAGACGCTCCCCTCCCGCCCGTCTTGCCGTAGCGGACGTTGCCGCCAGACAGGCTCCTCCTTCAGCTCCGACCGAGCCCTCCTCTCTCCAGCTCAGCCGCATGAGCATCGCCCCTGCCCGCAGCAGCCGTCCCCCAGCTTCCGCCTCCGCATCCATTGCTCGACCTACCAACAGCCTTAACGTAACGCCGATGTATCCCAACGGTGGTCCTATCCATGCGCGGCCGGAAGAGGCCAGGCCAGAAGCCGGCCCATCATCAGCAAAGCCGAGCGGGAAGGCGCCGCTCAAGCGCGGGTCGGCTTGCCGACGCTGCCGGCTGAGGAAGAACCGCTGCACGGGCGAGCGGCCCGTCTGCGGTCTCTGCCAGAAGGTCAGCGACCTCATCCGCGCTCTCGCCGGCAGATTGCCAGCTCGGGCTGACCCGAATGGCTTGTATACGCAGGACGGCTCTGAGTGCGTCTTTGACGAGGCTAAGACACCGCGGCCAGCCAGTAGCAGCTCGACAGGGCGCAGCAGGGTCTCTGAGCTCGAGGGCAAGCTCGGTACGTCAGCTCAGTTGTCGGAGGGTTTCAGGAGGCGCTTATTGATGTCGTGCTGACATAGAAGCGGTCGCTGCTCCCCTCGCCAGAGCAACTCGAACGCCTGCTCACGAGACGCGTCGCTCCGACGCCGTCGACAGCGCAGCCGGCACCTTCGTCGTTCCAGCCGCCGCCGGCCTGCCCACCCGAGGGCCAGCCCACCTATATCCCACTCGACCAGCAGATCTCGCAAATTCAGATCGCCAACCCCCAGTCGTCATTTGCGCCTTCGACATTCACAACGGCAGGCGGCGGGGGGTTGCTGGACTCGTCTGCCGTTCCGACCCCTTCCCCGTCGACCCTCGTCAACCGCACCGGACCTTCCACAGCACCGACCTTCCCTTACCCGCATCATGCGCCGCGCTCCAAAGCCCGGTCGGACGACGTCCGGCGCGAAGCCGACCAGCAGGCCTTCATGGCCGAGATCGAGCGCCTCTTCGGGACGGCGGCGAGTGCCGGTTTCGCCGAGTCTTCGAACGGCGATGGTGGTTTGAAGGGCGCAGAGGGCTTTGCGCCGGGCCAGCAGCAAGGTCCACCGGCATGGCTGACGGCGGTCAACGAGTGGACGACGATGCCGACTCCGATCGAAATGACGGCCGCCGGTGCGCTCGTCGACGGAGTTCACGGCCTGCAAGTCGGCGGCGACGGGGCAGGCGCCCCCACGTCGACCCTTCCAGGAGGGACGGCCCCGGTCGGCGACGAATTCGACATGTGGCTCCAGTTCCAGACGCCTCCAGCAATGACCGTCTCGAACCCGATCAGCCCGAATCAGATGAACGGACCGAGCGAGTTCGATGTAGCCTTGCAGGGCTGGGTCGACAGCGGCAAGCCGGCGGAAGCGCTGCCGGACGTCGTCATGCACGAGTTGCTCATCACGTCGGTCCACTGGCGGCGGCAGGCCGCGCTCATCATCTCGTATGATGCTCTCGCCACCGCCCTCATCGGGCCAGAGGCGACCCGCCCTCATCCGGGTCTCCTCTGGGCGATGTACACGCACGCGAGTCGCTACCACTCGTCCGCGCTCGCTCGCAGCCTCGGCGAAGACTTCTTCCGGATCGCCAAAGACCACATCGACGCCGGCATGGGCCGCCAGGACCGCATCCTCGATGTCCTCCGAGGCACAGCCCTCCTTGCCGCCTGCCTCTTCACTAGCGGTCGCTTCCACGAGGGCTTCCTGCTCTCGGGCTGCGCCTCGCGCCTGGCGATGGCAGCGATGTTGCACAGGATGTCTTTCCCCTTCTTCTGCGCCGAGGACGGCCAGCAGCAAGCCCGCTGGCGGTCGGTCCCGAATAGGCCTGCGCAGCTGCTCCCTCCGGCACGGTCGATGGCAGACGTCGCCGACAGGGTCTATGTACGTGTCGTCTCGCTAACCCGATGTCGTCTTGAGCTCGTCAAGCTGATCTCGCCCCTCTCTCCGACCAGGTCTTCTGGCAAGTGACCAGTGAGTCTCCTGCCCGGTCGGCCTTTCCCGAACGAAAGCTTCCCCGCTGACGCCTGCTTCTGACACAGTGATGGACCGCTTGGCGTCAATTACGACGCGCCTACCAGCCTGTATCCCCGACGACGAGATTGAGACGCCCTTTGGGCGTGCTTTCTTTCACTCGCCGACCCAGGTTTGCTCCTGCACCGTCGTCGCAACCTCTCTGCACGTCGCGCTGACCCTTCCATCGTTACATGGCACCCCAGGACGACCATGCGGACGTCCCTCCGGCCACCGTCGCGGACCTCTTTGCCGACGAGACCGACCTGCACGTCCTCGAGGCGTCCACGGCAGCACCGTAGGTGCCCTCACCGATCCGCGCGCTCTCCGCTCCCGATTGTCGCTGAAACGGCCCCTGCATATCTCGTCGATAGAAACATTGGCGCCGCGATCGCTCAGATCCTGATGATCCTGAGCCGAGCGGCAAGGCTCTCGGACGGCATCTCGTTGCCATCTCGCAGAGCAGCTTATCTCGCCGGTCCCCCGCAAGCGATGGGTGCGGCAGACACGACGGCCTCGTCCGACCACTCGCCCGAGTCGGTAGACGCGTCCGAGTCGTTCGAGGCGCCTTGCCCTCGCAAGGGTGACATCCCGCCCGAAATCATGCAGCTCGAGCGCGTCCTCAACCGCTACGTCCGGACGCTGCCGGCCGCCTACATCGACCAGAAGTCGATCGCCCTCGCTGTCGAGGACAACGGTCTGATTGCGCCCCCGAAATCGGGCCTCGTCCGCTCGCTGCTCGTCCTGCTACAATCGCAGATCCTGCTGAGCTTTGCGCTCCTGCACGAGGAGCAAGCGCGCTACGACCATGCTCTCTACTGGCCAAAATGCGTCATCGCGTCGAGATCCATCGTCCAGCTCAGTAAGCCGCTCTGGCGCATATCTCCACCGCCAATCGCACTCTGCTGACGTCTCCTCGGCCTGTCGTGCTCAGTCCGGACAATTGCCGACGTCGACTTTGGCCGGCTCGACATCTGGATGGCGGTGCGCTCTCATCTGCCTCCCCCTTGTTGTCCTTTCCCGAAGAGTGTCCTGATACCCTCTGGCCTATCTGTCTCTCAGATCGTCTGGCAATTCGTCGCGCCGCTGCTCGTGCGCGAAGCGCGCTACCAACGCGAGGGAGGCAACGAAGCTCTCGCGACCAGCGTCGAGGCCGAGATTGAGGTCCTCATCCTGTCGATGCGGCGGATCAGCACCGCTTTCGATGTGCCCTCGGCCTGAGCCGCACCGTACCTTTCGGCACGAGTACCTTGCTTCTGTCAGTCGCTGCGTGTTTGACCTCCGTCGCGCGCGACGATCTCCCGCTCCAAAGTCTCTTTTATGACCTTACGACCTCCCCGCCGCGCTATGGGTCTCATCGCTCAGCTGCACACTCGTCTCGCATCGAGCGGTCGTCTGGCACCCTTCTTTAAAGACGAGGTGCACGGCTTGGGCGCTCGCATTAACCGTCCCGCTCTCTGCGCTGGCGCCAGCGGGCAGAGTTGCTGCGCGCCGAGCTCGCCGCTCGCCGCTTGCTGCACCCCCGTTCCTGCTCCACACCGACCTGCGACGTCCGGCCTCTACGACCAACCGCCAGCTGGCACCGTTGCTCGAGACGCGCGCTCGTCTATGCTGATCCCGACCTGAACTTCTCAAACCGCAGGGATAGGGCATCGAACGGGATGGGAGAGGAGGGCAAGCGCCGCCCAGGCCCGATGGCCCGACCACGCACGAGGCCGCCCCTCGAACGTTGACTGCCCTCGCCCGGAGCCGCCACCGCTCGGGTGACCCAAGCTAGCGAGCGGCTGCTCGCCCGCCTCGGTCGTGCGAGCAGGTGCTCGTGCCCTTCCAACCCTCCCAACGTCGACCTTGTCCCTCCAGCGGCTCGCCGACTTGCCCCTCCCCGAAGCCATCGCCCGCCGCGCCCTCTTCTCACCATGAGCTCCTCTACGACCAAGCGACCAGCATCCTTCAGCTACGGCGTGCGTTCGCTCTTGATCCCGCATCACGCCTGCTCGCCTCCTTTGCTTTCTTGCGCGAGGCTGATCCCTTACTCGCTCGGCCCGCTCCTGCCCTTTCTTCCAGCGCCCCGGCCAAATCGCGCTGCTGACGCCGGATCCCTCGCCGAGCTACTTTGCGACGACGGCCGACGCCGAGTCACAGCCGTCGCCGTTGCTCCTGCCGACCGCCTCCCTCCCGCCGACGCCGGCCCCGGCGGCGCCCGCACCCAAGTCGAAGAGTAAGGCGGCGAGCGCAAAGTCGCAACGCAAGATCAACCATTCCATCATCGTGCGTTTCCTTCTCCGAGTGGCCCGCCGCGAGGCGCCACGTCTGCTGAACAAACCCTTCCGCTCCGACAGGAGAAGCGCCGGAGGGAGAAGATCAATGGCTGCCTGGCCGAGCTGCGCGACCTCGTCCCGGCCGAGAGCAGCGACGGCAGCGGCGAGAACGACAGCAAGGGCGAGTTTAAGCTAGAAATATTGGTCCGGTACGTCGCCATCCTGCGCTGCGCCACAAACCATTCCCGGCGCTCGTCTCGCTGACATTGCGAGATCTCCTGTTGACAGGACGGTCGACTACGTCAAGGAGCTGCAGCGCAAGATCCGCCGGCTCGAGCTGGCCCAGCAAACGCTCTCCTCCGGCTCCGTCACCAGCCCAGCGCGGGCGCGCTCGTCGGCGCGGAGCGGCGACCAGAGCCCATGGCAGGGGATCGAGACCGAGTCCGAGGGCGGCCTCTCGCCCGGTGCGAGCGACATGTCGATCGACGAGGCTGGCGAGCAGCAGACGCCGCCTCCGCCGATGCCGCTGCCTGCGCCCATGTCGGCCTCGCTGCCGACCCAAGCCCAGCTTTATGGCTCTCCAGCAGGCCCGTTCCACAGACAGAGCGCACCGGCCTTCGTCCCAATCGGCTTTCAGCGCCTGCCGTCCATCTCGTCGATGCTCCCACCCAGCACGACGAACGGACCAGGCTCAGGTGCGAGCGGTCACCACCCGCCATCGCTGCCGCCGACCCAGCCCCATCTGAGCCGGGCACACTCGTCCTTCTCGTCATTCGGCAATCTGCCAGGTGCACAGGCAAACTACCACCTCCCGCCTCAGACTCAAGTCGACCATCTCCACCGCCAGGAGCAGCAACAGCAGCACCACGCGCTAGCGCATGGCGGCAAGGACGAGCTTCGTGCGGCCGAGCTTTTGCTCGCCATCTCGAGCCCCGAGCTGCGTGGCCTTGCAGGCGCCGACGACGAGATCGAGGACTGGAGTCTTGGCAGCCGGCTGCTCGGCGGCGCCAGCTAATAGTGCACATTCTGGCCGTCGCGCCGCCTCGCTGTTGTAGATGTAGAGCGTCTAGACTCTCTTTCCGTCCCGTTTCCCCACGTTGTGTTTCCAACGCCCGCGCCGGGCTTGTCTCTGTAGACCATGCTTTTCATTTCGAGGGCCCATGTCCCGACAGCACAAGGGAGGGTGAGTCGTCGTGAAGAGGGCATTGAATCGTGTAGGGCAGAGAAGCCGAGGCGGGCGGTGGCGCAAGAGAAAATGGGCGGTGTGCAAGCGTAGAGGGGATGGCCAGGTGACAACGGGCGAGTGCAGCGGGCGGGCGTACAGACGGGAGTGCAGTGGGAGGGGAATGGAAATCTAACTAAGGGTGACTGGGTGGGCCAACGGAGTGCGAGAGATGAAGGACGTGTCGAGGGAGGAAGCAGAGTGTCGTGAGAGAGAGCGGCCGAGATCGACCGAATGAGCAAAGCCCTAGGTCCGTGCGAGAAGAGAGGCAGAGAGAGCAAAGGTGGAAGAGGAAGGGGAACGGAGGTTCTACAGCTCCTCCTCCTCCATGCCGACGTCGACGTGCTGAGCCTGCAGGCGCCGACCGACGAGCCAGCCGCACTCGCGCACCCACTTGTCGCGGACGAGGCCCATCTCGGCTCGGATCTTGGCCGCACTACCCGCACCGCCAGCCGGCTTGATTGCCGAGCCGAGGCCGTGACCGTGGCCATTACCAGCCGCTGCCGATGCTCCGGTCACACCATCATCGGCGGGAGCCGCGGCGAGGAGGTCGAGCTCGCGCACCCAGCCGTCCGCAACGCCAGCGCCGACCATGCCGCCCTCTGCATTCACCCACCCTGCGACCGTCTCTGCCCAGCGGACCCACTCGCGGGCGAGTCGGGCCCAGAGGATGTCGACGGCGGCGAGGTGCGGGAGTGAGGAAGACAGCCGGATGAGAAGCGCCGTCGTCTGCTGGAGGTACGAGAACTGGTCGGTCGGATGCGGCGGAGGGCGGGCGGCCGTGGCGGAAGGAGCGGAGACAGAGGACGAGGGCAGGAAGATGGGCAGGTGCGATTGGACCTGGTGAAGATGATCAAGGGAGTGACGGCAGTCAGCGCGTGGATTTGAGGGCGGGTGGCAGCGGTCGAACGAGGACGAACGAGCGAGGCGAGCTCTCCGACACTCTCCTGGACCCGACCGACGACATAGTGTTCGCTAACGCCCCCTCCGGGCCGCTGGGCGTCCCAACCGAAAGGCACGGCCGAGCGGATCCGGCTCTCAGCCGCGCGGAGGGCATCGAGAGCGACGGCAAGTGAGGGCTGGGGTAGAAGGGCGAGCAGATCGGGCTTGAGCTGTGGGTGGCGCTGGACGAGGGAGGTGAGGATCGGGAGAAGAGATGTTGGCGGAAGGAGGGCTGTCGACCGGAGGAGGCAAGGGCGAGTCAGTCAAGGGTCGCGGTCATTGGTGGCGCAAGTGGGCCAGTCCGAGTCATCGGACAGGACGAGATGGAAGACGACGACGACGCACCGAGCAAGACGCCAAGATCAGGCTCGTCGGTCGCGTGCGAGCGATCGGACGCTCCTCCTTGCTCTGATGCCTGGCCCTGGCCGTTCGACTTGCCGCTGCTGGTGCCGGCGGAGGGGCCGAAGACGTCGTCCGTCTTGGACCGCTTCATGCCGCGCATGGGCCGCGCGGGCGCTCGACGCTGGCCTCCGTCAGGCCGACCGTCCTCGTCGACCTCGTCGCCAGACGAGTCGGACAGGTCGTCTCGAGCTCTACGGCGGCTGGGGCCACTCGACGGCGGCGGGGTTCCGGCGGCCGAGGAGGGATGGCGGTGGAAGGAGGCGGTCGGCCGACCGAGAGCTCCACCTGGCGAGCCCGACGAAGACGACGGACCGGCAGGCGAGCCCCCGTCGCCTCCGAAACCGAAGCCGAACGAGCTGACGCCACCGGCGCCGCCGTGCTGGTTAGCCTGTGTGACGGGGAACGATGGCGATGCGAACGACGGCCCGTTGCGTCTGAGCGGGCTGCCGAACGAGCCGCCCCCACCCGGGGCGGAAGGGGGCGTCCCTCCTGGCGACGACGCGGTCGGGGCGTAATGTGAGCCTCTGGGGAAGGCGAAGCCGAAGCCGAGCGGCGAGGGCTGGTGCGGGACGGGTGCGGGCGGAAAGGACGGATGAACGTGCGCCATCGTTCGTTCCACGGGGTTGATGGCGAGAGGTGGGGGGAGGGGGAAGGGGTGATGGTGGGAAGAGGCGAGGAGGTGCGGGCGGTCGGGGGCAGCTTTGGCGCCTGCGTCTCGTTGAGCTCTATCCGAGGAGCCAGGCTCCTCAACTGCAGATGTCATCACAGCGAGCTCAAGGAAGACTTGAAGGCAGGCTTGAAGCACATCTAGAACAGAGCGTCTCGGTCATCGTCCGATATCGAGAGCCCCTAAAGGGCAGTTTTGAGCCGACCGTCATGACCTCGGGGCGTCACGCTCAACGTATTGTCGCGCAGCATCGTCATCGACAGAACAGCAAGCCACCCTCTCAACAGTCGAGCCCTCGTGCATCTATCCCACAGGTAGACTTGAGGACGCCTTGGTCCAGGATTGGTCGTCCTGGACGAGGCGTCTGGGTTTTCATGCCTTCTCGCAGCGTCGTACCCAAACGAGACGCTGAAGGTGCACAGCGAGCGGTCGCCGTGAACGCCGAAAAGAAACGCCTCCCTCCTCTGTGCTACCCCGAGCCTGCCGAAACAGCCCGATGATTCTGCGGTGTGAAGCTCATAGTATACAGGAGTTTGAAGAGGACTCACCGTAACAGGGACCGTCATGTCCCTCTAGCGACCGTTGAGCGCGCGATCGGTTATGGCGGCTTACCGCATGTCGGGACGGAGCAGGTCCCGTGGGATTGTCATGAACGATCGCAGTGCGAGCCGGGCGGGCTCGGTCAAGCGAAGGGCTGACCCTGCGTCGTTGAGAAGAGCGACGTTGAGTCAGTCTTGAGCGTCGATGAACAGGAGGGCAGAGCGCGCGAAGGGACGAGTAATCGTGCTTTGGGTGTGTGTTATTCAGTCAAGTTATGTAAGTTTGTGGTTGAGCTCATCATGCTCGCGCCCCCTCTTGCGAAAGGGTTGGAGCAAACAGAAAGGTAAAGCGATTTGGATGCATCATGAAGGACGGAGGATGAGGGAGGGCGAAGGAAGTGACGGCGCGGGTACTCACGGTTGAGGCCGCCTGGTGCAAAGAGGGCTGAGGTCGTCCGGTCGCCTCGGTGGAAGCCGAGTCGAAGTCTGGGACTGGCCTGCAGACCCATCCGGCGAAGAGTATCAGTGACGGGCAGGATGGGAGAGGTAGGTGCCCGGGCTCGAAAGCTCTTCGCTGGCTGGCTGGCCCGCTCGTGCGCTCGGTGAGCGGTGCGCCGGCCGGCCGCCCCACGCGCGCGCAGGGCTCGCTCGCGCCCGGCCCGCGCAGGCCTCCGATCCGGTCGACACGACAGCTCAGGGCAGACACGGCACCAACCATCCCATCCGGCACTCCCGGACCAGCAGCAGACGCGCCACGATGTCGCTCACCCCGACGCCGGGCGAGGCCAAGAAGCGGGTCGTGCGTTCCTTGCTGCCCGCGAGCTCTCGCCGCCGTCGCTCGCCGCCTGCACTCGCCCCTGAGGCGACCTCGACTGACCTCATCGCCCCTCCCCTTGCTGCCAGTGCTACTTCTTCGGTCTGTCCCGCTTGCCTACCCGCTCGTCGAGGAGCCCGCCCGCTGACCTACTGTGCGACGATGACCTGTGCTAGACTCGGACATCGGAAACTACCACGTTAGTTGCCGCCTCCCCTCTCCCTCGGATGCGACCGCTCGCCCAACCCTCCTCGGCCCGTAGCCTTCGCTGACATCCTGCTCCTTCCCACCCTCACGCGTACGCGCAGTATGGGCCTGGCCACCCGATGAAGCCGACGCGGATACGCATGTGCCACGCGCTTGTCATGAACTACGGGTGCGTCCTACGCCGAGGCCAGCCGGCCGGCTGGCCGAGAGCGACGCGCCCTCCGGCGAGGGCCGACGCGACCTCCCCCCCCGTTCGAACGTGCTGACTTCCCCTGCCCTGCCGCTCGCCTACAACGACAGCCTGTACAAGAAGATGGAGATCTTTGTTTGTCTTCCGTTGTTCTTGCTAGGTCCCTGCCGCCTCGTCTACCTGACGCGCCCTTCCTCCCTCCCCACCCGCCCGTTCGCTCGCAGCGTGCAAAGCCGGCGACCAAGCGCGAGATGTCGCAGTTCCACAGCGACGAGTACGTCGAGTTCCTCCAGCGCATCACGCCCGAGAATATGAACCAGTTCACCAAGGAGCAGATGAAGTGTGCGTCCCTCCCTGCCGTGATGCTGCCACCTGGTCGGCTGCGGCCTGCCCTCGAGGCCGCAAGCGATGCTGACGCGGGACGACGTGTGCGACCTCGATAGACAATGTCGGCGACGACTGCCCGGTCTTTGACGGCCTCTTCGAGTACTGCTCAATCTCGGCCGGCGGCTCGATGGGTGCGTCTTCCCATTCCCTATCGACAGGAGACAGACGGAGAGCGAGCTCTCGATGCTGACGAGCTCGTACAATCGGTACGTTTGTGAGCAGAGGGCGCGGCCCGACTCTCGCGTGATAAGTGCGACATCGCTATCAATTGGGCGGGAGGTCTCCACCACGCCAAGAAGAGCGAGGCGAGCGGCTTCTGCTTCATCAACGGTTCGTCGAGACCCTTCATCTGGCCTGCGCGCGTCCCGGCTGGGCTCCGTCTGACTGGGCTGCCTCGCCCACTTGCGAGCAGACATCGTACTCGGCGTGCTCGAGCTCCTGCGCTACCACGAGCGCGTCCTCTACATCGACATTGACGTTCACCACGGCGACGGGGTCGAGGAGGCCTTCTACACGACCGACCGCGTCATGACCGTCTCGTTCCACAAGTACGGCGAGTTCTTCCCTGGCACGGGCGGCCTCCGCGACCGGGGCATCGGAAAGGGCAAGGACTATGCGATCAACGTCCCCCTTCACGACGGCATCGGCGACGAGGCCTATGCGTCCATCTTCAAGCCCGTCATCCAGCGGACGATGGAGTGGTACCGGCCCAACGCTGTCGTCCTCCAGTGCGGGTCGGATTCGCTCGCGGGCGATCGGATCGGGCCGTTCAACCTCAGCATGAAGGGCCATGCAGAGTGCGTCAAGTTTGTAAAGAGCTTTGGCCTGCCGCTCCTCCTCCTTGGCGGCGGCGGCTACACGAGTGAGTTCCCCCGGCAGAGAGCATGCATCCGTTCGCGTTCGGAGCGAAGCGAAGCATAGGCTGACCCCGTTTCCTTCATCCTCCTCGCCTCCCTCGTCAGTGCGCAACGTCGCGCGCGCCTGGTGCTACGAGACCGGTCTGGCGGCCGGCGTCGAGCTCGGTTCGAGTGCGTTGCCACCCCCCCCCCCCCCACCTATCCGTTTCCCTATACGTGCACCTCCAACTCGTTCTGACGGATCGCTCCTCCCCCGCAGAGCTCCCCGTCAACGAGTACTTTTCCTACTTTGGTCCCGACTACGAACTCGACGTGCCGGCCTCCAACCAGGAGGACTTCAATACGCCAGAGTACCTCGCAAAGATCAAGGCGGCCATTTTTGAGCAGATGCGCGACAAGACGGCCGTCCCTTCGGTCGGCATGCAGGGTGCGGCCCAACGTCTCACCCGCTCCCTTCTTCTCGTCGAAGGCGGACAGCTGACGCTAGGGGCTGAAACTCTTGCTTTTGTGCGGTTTGGCAGGCATCCCGGCGATGCCGATGGACGCCGTCGACGAGAATGCCGACGAGGACGAGGTTGACCCGGACGAGCGCCGGCCGCAGCGCATCTGGGACAAGCACGTTGCGCCCGAAACGGAGCTCTCGGATTCGTACGTCATCGCTCGTCACTTCCCTTTCCGATGTCGCGCGATCCGGCCGTGCTGACGATGGCCCGCCGGGGGGATTTGGATGCAAAGGGAGGACGAAGGCCAGACGGGGAGGAAGGAACGCAGGTCGCATCGCGAGCGCTCACCGGGGAGCAGTCCGGCCAAGGGCAAGGCGCGAGAGCACCAGCTCGTCCCGCCCTTGCCGCCGGCGCCGACATCCCCACCGCCAGGACCGACGCCCGCTGTTGAGTCGAGCTCGTCTGTACCGGCGCCGATGCCGGCAGCGGCGGGTCTCAATGGCGGCGGCGGCGGGTCGGACACCGCCGAGACGACGGCGGCGGCACCATCACCCGTAGCGGTCGCGCCAGCAGCAGCAGCAGCAGCGGCTTCATCGACCGACGGGGTCAGGCTGCCAGCAGCGACCCCACCGACGGGAGGCGAGGTCAAGACGGAGGAGTTGAGTGGGCCATCCGGCTCGGGGCGCGAGGGGCTTCTGCCTGCGGCGTCGGCACCAACGACGGCGGCGGCGGAGGCAGGGTCGGATTTGACGCCGGCGGCGAGCAGCGTGCGGCCGTCAGAGCACGACGGTGAGGCGATGGACGTCGACCCTTCGCCGGCGGCATGAGGCGATCTGTTTCTTGCATGCTGTTCCTTCACGTTCTGCCTGCCCCGTCGGAGATGACGCGGCCGCGGTCCGGCTCGGCTCGCGTCCGGCTGAGCGACGACCACACACGGCCCCTTCCCCTCCACCTCTTGCTCCCCTCCAACGCCCACCTACTACTTCCCATCCACCCTACTCCCACACGCACATCCATCATCATGGGGTCAGTCCTCGATCAGCATCCGATAACCTGGCCTCCCGCCGCTGACCCGACGCGAGCGACGGCGACATCCCGTCCAGACTCGCAGCCAAGATGGCCGCGGCCTCGGCGGTCCCCGGAGGCTTCGCCGCCCCTCCCGCCCCTCAGCAGCAGCAGCATCAGCAGGCCTTCCAGCCGCAGCAGCAGTACCAGCAGCCCCCTCCCCAGCAGCAGCAGCAGCACGGAGGCTTCCCAGGCGCGCCGCCCTCGTATGACAACTATGCCCAGCAGCAGGCGCCGGGCGTCCCCGGTGGTCGGCCGACGTCGTTGTGCGTCTCACCCGCTTTGGGAGGAAGATGGCTCGAGAAGCCCTGGGCATCCGCTGATGTGGACTTTGCCCGCTCTTCCGATCAATGTAGTCAGGGCGCTCCTGGAGGTTACGCTCCGCCTCCCGGGTCCGTCTGCGCCCTCCCTCAGCTGAGTGGCATACGATGATCAGAGAGCTGACCGATCGAGCACACGCTCCCTTCCCTGACGGCAGCCCGCCGCCGGCCAAGAGCAACAACCCCTTTGCGCAGGACGTCAAGACGCCCTATGGTCAGCAGCCTCAGCAGGGCCAGTACGGCCAGCCTCAGCAGCAGCAGTACGGTCAGCCACCCCAGCAGCAGCAGCCGCAGTACGGAGCGCCGCCCCAGCATCAGCAGCAGCCGTACGGCGCACCGCCGACCGGCTTCAATCAGGCCCCGCCTCAGCACGCGCCCGTCGCCGGCGGCGTCTCCCTTTCTCAGGCCGCCGCTCTGTCGATCCTCGAGGCGGCCGTCAAGGATCAGCACATCGAGGCCTTCTATCCGCCGGGATCGCTCACGCAGCTCGCAAGCCAGGTCAGCGCGTCCAACGCGCTCGCCCAGGTCTGCTCGACATGGAAGCTACCGCTCGAGATAGGGAGCGACCTCATCAAGCTCGCGCTGTTCGACGTCGTCTTGCTCGTCGACGACAGCGGGAGCATGGCGTTTGAGGAGGACGGGACGCGGATCGATGACCTCAAGCTCATCCTCGAGCGGGCGGCGTACGCCGCCTCCCTCTTCGACGCGGACGGCATCCAGGTCGGCCCTTGATTCTGTCTGCCCCTCGTCCCCTTCAGCGGGCGATGGCTAACGACACGCGCGCCTCTCGTCGTCCCCGCAGGTCCGCTTCCTCAACTCGCAGTGCGTCCCCCCCTGCTTTCCTCCACCTGCGCATCCTAGCGCCTGACCGTCCCTCTGCCCACCCTCCCCGCCCAAAGGGTCGAAGGCAACGGCATCCGCGACGCCCAAGGCGCACTTGCGCTCCTTTCGCAGATCCGCTACTCGGGCCTGACGCCGCTCGGCACCTCGATGGAGCGCAAGGTGCTCGAGCCGCTCGTGCTCAACCCGGCTCGCGCGGGTCGGCTGCAGAAGCCTGTGCTGGTGATTGGTAAGCCGGCAAGCTGCTGTCTGCTCTTGCGAGAGGTCGGTCACACTGACGCTCAACTCGCATCTATCATCGCAGCTATTACGGACGGCTCGCCCGCCGGAGAGCCTCGGGACCAGGTACGATCGGCACTCAAGCGCTTTGCCCTGTTTCCAGCAGCGTTAAGCTGACCCACCGCTCGTCGCTCGACCCCGCTTAGATCGTCCACGCCGTCATGCGTGCCAACCAGGAGCTCCAGCGCACGCGCTATGGGCCCGACGCCATCTCGTTCCAGTTTGCCATGGTCGGCAACGACTCGAAGGCGCAGGTGCGCCCCGCATCTGGCGTTTTCGGTCCGGCTGCTGTAGACTGTCGAGGCTGACGCGGGCTATGCCGGCTGCTCAGGCGTTCCTCAATGAGCTCGACACGCACCCCGTCGTCGGCGGCCTTGTCGACTGCATCTCGCCTTTCGAGGTTCGCGCCCCTTACTTTCCATCAAGCCTGACAAGCGCTGACGTTTTCCTACGCACCTGACTTGATCTGCAGGCCGAGCAGGAGGAGGTGCGTCGTCGCTTCGTCCGAGCGAGGCCTCTTGGCCCGGAAGCTGACCCACACTTCGCCGACGCTGTGCGACCTACAGATGATGCGCAAGTCTTCGTTCGAGCTCACTCCAGATTTGTATCTCGTGAAACTTCTGCTTGGTGCCATTGACACTTCGTATGATGAGTGCGTGCTCTTTCTTTATCAGGGTCGGGTCTCGTCATCCGGTCGGCGGGTCTTGCGTCGTCCGTGTGGAGGTGCACGAGCTGACCCCGCCCCCTCCGCCCCTCTCCCCTTGCAGGCAAGACGAGTGAGGTGGCGCGCTCCATGCGCCTCCTGCCTCGCATACCCTCCCCAAATCTTGCATTCTGGATCTCTCCCTCTCATGTCCCAGATGTCCGCCGCCCTCCCAAGCCGGTATCGTACACGTGCCGATCCCTGCACCCCGGCCCCCTGCCCACCATCTCTCCCTTCGGTTACCCCGAAGCGGCTCAAACCTCTGTAGCTATCTTGCCTCCCGTGCCCTATGTTATCAGCTCAATGCCCTCCTGCCCCAATCGCATGGCTCACGATGAATGTATGCCCGTCTCTGGCGATGGTCACCGACCGGCTTGGCCCTCGGGGCGTCCTCGCGCAGCAGCCGGCGGTCGTTGAAGGGCAAGCGGCGCGTCGCCCAACAACAGCCCTCGCCCCCTCAACCGCCTCTTCCTCCTTCTTCCTCCCTCCTAGACACGCACGTGGGCGACTCACGATGTCGCAAAACCACCACCCGTCGTCGTCGATCCACTTCCGGCCGCCGTTGGGCAGTTTCACCTCTGGCGATGCCGGGCACGGCTCGACTTCGAGCGGGGCGAGCGGCTCGCGAGTCGGTCGCTCGGCTGGCGGCCAGCAGCCGGTGCCGTTTCTGACCGTCTTCCAGCAGCATCAGGCTAGCCTCGAGGCAGATTACCTGTGGATGCTCGAGGGCCGGTACGTACCTCCCGCTTGTGGACGCCATGATGAAGACTGGCGGCTGACGAGACATCTCCGCATCAGCGTCCGACTCGAAGAGCAGTAGTCAGTCTGCCCTCGCCTGCTCTCCTCTCCTGCGAGACGCTCGCCCTGACAAAGCTCGAGTTTACTCTTCTTGAATGTCTCTTGCAGCGCGGATCAACTCCAGCTTCTGACGCAGCGGACCCGGGCACTCGACTCGGGCACGGATGCGCTTGGGTCCGTCGTCCCCTTCACCAGGCTTCCCTTGTGCTAGGCGCGCAGCCCGAGCCACAGCCAGCCCATCGCTTCCCTCGCTCTCGCCGGGGCTGACCACCGCCGCTGCTCCTCTTCCGCTGCCGACAGCAAGGACAATCAGCGAGATGCGCTCCCGACGGTCCGACGAGCCTGGCGCCAGATCCTCGAGAATAGCGAGCAGGAGGTCGAGAGCCGGCGGGCGTTCGCCAACGCTATTCGAGAGGAGGTCCTCGCGCCATTGACCGATCTCAAAGTAGGCCCCATCTTCACCGCATCTGCAGCAAGAGACGAGAATGCGACTCGTCCGGCAGCTGCTGGATAACAGCCGGGCCGAGTGCTGACCGTTGGCCTGCTCTCCGCACCATCGCGGTCCCTGCAGAACACCCAGCAGCGGATCGCCTCGCGCATCGCTGACGATGTCAAGAACAGCCGGGCGCGCTACAATGAGCAGGCGGCAGCGCTCCAGAAGCTGCAAAAGACCTACTTCCAGAAAACGCAGGCCTACGTCGTGCGTCCTGCCCCGTGCCGGACCGCTGCGATCTTGCCAGCTTTCGCTGACCTCCTCTTGAGCCTCTACTCGCGCAGGAGCTCTCGAAAGACACCTCGCAGCCTCACTCTGGGCCCTCGACCCAGCCGCACACACCGCTCCACGCGCCGTCAGGCTCGATAGGTCACCTGTACGGCCAGCAGAGCTCGGCGGCCGCAACGGTCGATCAGACGCGCGACAAGATCACCGACCTCGCCGCGACCGGCAAGAAGGGCTTCAACCAGCTCTTTGCCAATCTCCGCAGCGGTGGCGAGGAGCGAGATCCGGCATCCAGCAGCAGCGGTCAGTCATACGCGGGCAACGGCGGTAACATGGGCGTCGGTCGCAAGAGCGTCGACGAGGCGCGCGAGCGGGCCGATGCTGCGCACCGGGCCGAAAAGAGGAGAGAGCAGAACGAGGCGGGAGCGCTCAAGTCGGCCAAAGCAAAGCGCGAGGCCGAGGACGCCGACGCAAAGTATAGGCTTGGCGTCTTCCACCTCGAGTCGCTACGGATCAACCTCGAGAAGGTCCTCCAGGGCGGGTCCAATTCGGCCGCCGAATTCGTCCAGGAGCTCATCATCCACCTTCAGTCGGCCTTCTCAAAGTACTCGATCGCTCATCAGGCGACCGAGATGTTCTCGTACCAGGTCGCGAGACGGTCCGAGGAAGCTGTCGGTCGGATCAGCTTGGCCAACGACCTCGCCGGCGGGCTCTCGACCCTCGGCGGCGCAAGAGACCTGCCAGGCCCGACGCTCTACACCAACTACTTTGTCGGCGAGTGCCGTGACCTGATCTTCGGCGTTTCGCTCATGGTGCGCGTCCCAATCCTCTCTGCTTGCCCGCGCAGGTCTGATGCGCGCTCGCTCTATCATCCGCAGGACTACGCCTATGCCCGAGGCATCGGCGCATCCGACGCTGACCGGGTGCCAACGATCGTCGCCAAGTGCATCGCCGGCGTTGAGACTCGCGGCCTTGATGCAGAGGGCCTCTACCGGATCTCGCCCCGACAGAGCGCCGTCCAGGCGGTGCGTGTTGCTGCGAGCAGACGACGCCTCGCAGAGCTCTTGAACTCAGGCTGATGCGATCCTCCTCTGAACAGCTCATCCACCGGATCGAGATCGACGAGGAGGCTTTCGAGTTCTCCAGGGCCGAGGAGATCTACACGATCGCGTCCATCCTGAAGGTGCGCGCGCTTCCGACCGTCCCTTGCTTCAGCTGCGGCCGCTGATTGCGCGCCTTCCATCGCCATCGCCCGCAGCTCTACTTGCGGCAGCTACCCGAGCCCGTCTTCCGCTGGCCGCTTGCCGAGCGACTGAGCTTCACACAAGACCGCGAGACGCACATCGCCAACGACTTTGTCTACCTGAAACAGAAGTTTAAGCGGCTGCCGGCGATCCACGTCGCGACGCTGCGGGCCGTCGTCCACCATCTGCGACGCGTCTCGATGGCCGACAACAAAATGGACGTCAGCAACCTCTCGATCATCTTCAGCAGCATCCTCTTCGGCGAGGAGGAGGTCAAGGACATCCGCCTGCTGTCGACCGGCAAGGACTCGGCCCTCGAGGACCTCCTCTTCTACGCCGGCCAAATCTTCACCTGGACGAGTCCGACCGAAGAGCGGCCCCCGGTGCGGTCGCAGCTGCTCCTCTCGCGATCGAATACGGTCGCCTCGACGCGCTCGCCTCCGGCTCAGCGGGCACCGGGCGCGCTCGCGCCTGGATCTGGCATCGGCAGCGCGGGCAACGGTGGCGGCGGCCGTTCGCGAGCAGCGAGCGCCAGCTCGAACGCCACCAATTTTAGTCCGCAGGCGATGCCGCCGCCGCCGCCGGTCGCGCCCGCACCGCCAGGCGGAGGGCCGAACCACCTCGGCACCCAGTCTCCGACGCCTGGCAGCCGGTCCGTCCATGGACTTGGCCACCGGCGCCAGCTCAGCTGGAAGAGCCAGCAGCAAGAGATCTCGGCCGAAGCCGCTGCCGGCCAGCGGTCGCACGCGCAGGAGCAGCAAGCGATGGCACCGCCGCCTCTTCCTCGTCGGTCCGGCCAGGTCAGCGCTACCGGCCTCTCGCCGGCACCGACGCCGTCACCAGAGTCGAGCCACCGGAGCGGCGGCAGTCCCCGTAGCGTTTCTGGCCCGCCCCTGCCGCCGCCACCACCGCCGCCCCCGCCGCCGCTGCCGGCGAGGGCGTCGTCCGGGCTCGAGGCGCTCACCAAGGACGCCGATGCGGTCCTGAACAAGCTCATGTCGGGCGTGCCGCCTCGGTCGTCGTCGCTGCCCTCGTCGCCTGCGAGCACGCACCAGGCCCAGCTGCAGGACCAGCAGCAGCAGCCACCGTCGCAGCCGTCGCCGTCTCACCTGCACGAGGCCACCTTCCCCTCCCCCGACCCTGACGAAACGCACGCCCTCTGAGCCGCCACCTTCTCGCCCCACACGATCCTGATGACCAGCTTGCGCACTGTCACTCTCTTTCTAGCAAGCGACTGCGACCTCGTCACTCGCCTGCCGTTCCTCGCAGACTGGCCGTTGCGGTGCTGCCCCTTTGATGCCAGGCTTGCGAGTCAAAGGTGCCAGGCAGGAGGACGGCCAGTGGGCGGGCGGCGTCTCGCCGGTCGGCCAGTTCAGCAGCCCGCCGTCTCCCCTCCTGTCCCTCCGAGCTTCGATGGCCGTCAGCGGCCAAAGCGGGCAGGCTCCCCCGACCCGACCAGGGCTGTGGTTTCGCGAGAAGGCTACGATAGCTGCGGAAGCTGACGGGCGAACGGACAGGTTGCCCACTGACCTGCACCCTGCCTCTTCCTCCAAGCATGTCGCCTCCAACACCCCCGTCTCATGCCATCCAGCTCGGCCGGCCGCTCGCCGTGCCGCCAGCTATGATGACGTCCGACGCCCAGTCCGAGCCCGTCTCCGGGGTTCCCGCCCTCGCTAGCCCTTCGACCTCGTCCCAGCCGCAGCAGGCCAGCCCAGCCGATCGCGCCGAGCCGACGACCTCGCTCTTCAGCTTCTTCTCGCGCATGGCCCTCGCCCGGACGACAACGTCGGGCCCGATGCAGAGCGGCGACGAGGATGGCGAGCCGTTCAGTGAGCAAGAGCAGATGGCCGCCGCCGAAAGGCAGCTCGCAGCCGAGACGGCATCCCTCGGCTCCAATGATGATGGCGACGACGACGACGACAGCGACGGGCTGTCGACAGAAACCTCGACGCCGACGTGCTGGGACCCGGCCCACCCGTCGCCTTCGGCCTCGCTTGTGCAAGATTCAGATGCGGCGGGCGACATCGGCAAGCAGACGTGGACTGCCCAGGACAAGGTCGAGGCCTTGCAGAAGGAGTTCGGCCCCGCCGCGGCGGACTCGAGCGAGCGCTGGCTGGCCGAGTCGTACGGCGGGCCGACGACTCGCAGCGGCCTGCTCATCGTCGGAAGCCTTCACGTGACGTCGCACCGGCTGCTGTTCTATGGCAAGATGCCCTCGCTCAACGACGCCTCCGATGCGTCGCCATCCGGTCGGCCGATCAAGACCGGCGCGGCATACGCGCAGAAGGTCTACAACCGCTTCGGGATTGAGTCGACGCATCGCAAGCGCATCTGGCTCGAGCTCGAGAACGATATGGTCACCTCGTACCGCGACTCGACGGCTCGCGGCCGGACCGAGCCGCTCAAGGTCGTCAGGCTGTCGGCCATCAAGCGCATCCTCGACGAGACGCTGCCGCTGGTGATCGAGTTTGAGAGTGCGTTCTCGCTCTCTATACCCTGCGACCTGTGCCCATTCACCGACAATGGTCTGCTCCGCCAGTCTATAACGCTCCGCCGGGCAAGAACATCAAGTGCTTGGAATTCGACACTCAAGAGTCGACGCTCGCCTGGCGCAAAGAATTCTCGGCCGCGCTCTTCAATCACGACCGGCGACGTCGCCTTGCCCAGATGCCGCCGCAGGAGCAACACGAGCTGGCCCGGCGCAACGAGACCGTCTCGCTCGACATCCCATTCGAGGCGCTCGCGACCATGCCGTCGGTCTCCGACCCGCTCGGCATTGCCACCCACCTCGACCTGGCGCTACGCTCGCGAATCTCGACCGCCTCTGGCAACGGATCTCCTAGGCTGACTACCGACGACCAGGTCGACGTTTTCTTGCGCCTTCTGGTAGACCGGACCAACGATCATTTCATCTCGCAGCTGGTGGCGGCAGCTGCGGCGCGTCGTCCGGTCACGGCTATGGCAGCGGCGCCGGTCGTCCACTTGCAGGACGTCCTCATCGATTTCCTGCGACGAGACGGCGCCTCTGGTTCCGTCTTTGCCCACGCCAACAACCGAGGGGCTTCCGGCCCCGCGCGCTCGCTCCAGGATGAAGACGACGAGCGGATGAGTAACATCTTTGGGCTCGGCGATAGCACCGGTCTTTGGAGTGCGGCCCTGCATCTCGTCGCGTCCTTTGCTGCGGCCGCTCGCTGACGCTTCACCGCCGCATCACAGGCATCACCTGCGCCCTTCAGCGGGCCTTGATTCCTCACACCGGCCTGCTCGTCATCAGCCCCCGGTTCTTCGGTTTCTGGCGCAGGTCGTACAACGGCAACGACGTCATCGTTCGCCACCTGGTCGCCCACGTCGAGGCTGCTGACATTGCTAGTCGCCACCAACATCCTCGACCCCTTGCATTTTTACCTGACGCTCTCTCTTCCTCGCCTGCTCGACAGTGCCCGACCGGCCACCTCTCGTCGTACGGCATGCGCGTCGCCATTCACAAGGGCTCGAGCTTGAACTTCGAATTCTCGTCCGAGGCTGAGCGCGACTCGGTCGGTCCTCTCCTTGACCCATGCTCGTGCGGTCCGCCTGCTGATCTGCCTCTTGGCCTCCAGACCCTCGCCCGTACAAAGGAGATGATCAGCTCCCTCCAATCGGCGCTAGCTGCCGCGACCGACTACTCATCCCGCAAGTCGTCGAGGACCGCAGCGAGCTCGATGCACAGCCCGACGTCTCTCTCCCGCTCGTCGTCGCGGTCGGGTCAGTCTGGCAGTTCAAGCCGGCTACTCTTGAAGCCGCTGTCGCTCGCCTCGCCGACGGAGCGGGATAGCCTGACGCTGTCGCCGCAGACGACGCGCAGTCAGGCCGACGAACCGGACGAGCGCCGGTCATCCACATCGACCGACGAACGGGCCATGTCGCCCGCCAGCCTTGTTGGAGACCTCGAGGCCGAGCGCCACTACCGGACACTCGCCGGCCCGCTGGTCCGCACCAAGGATGCCAGCACATACGCGATCGAGGACAAGGCCTACATGTGCGTGATGGTCGAGACAGCGTCTGTGCTTCGCGCAGGAGCAGATGGACTGATCACTTACCCCTTTTCATTTGCGCCCAGGCACGCTCCCCGCATCGTCAACTTGTCGGCTGAGGTGCACAAGAAGGCGCGCAAGCTGCCTTCGGGCCTCAAGATGCGGCACTTTTGCATGCTGACGATCGGCTCGCGCGGCGACGTCCAGGTCAGACATGGCCCCCATCTCAACTACGACAGCGTCGGCTGACCGCATCGCTTCCCCGCATCAGCCTTATGTCGCCTTGTCACTCGAGGTGCGTCTCTTCAAATGCACGCGCGCGATACTTGCATTCTTAATAACTTCTGTCGCTTGGTCCTTCGCAGCTCATGAAGCACGGCCACCGCTGCACGATCATCACGCACGACGAATTCCGGGAATGGGTCGAGGGTGAGTTTGACGGCGACCGGCTTGGCTCGTCAACCCTCTCCAACCCTCTTGCTCCATCTGCGCTCGCTTCACAGGCTACGGCATCGGCTTCCGGCAGGCAGGCGGCGACCCTGCGGCACTCATGAAGCTCTCGGTCGAGCATAAGGTGCGCCTCGCCGGTCGTCTGTCCACCTGCCTGCCCCTGAGCTGACCCCGGCGGCCCTTACAGATGTTCTCGCCCGGCTTCTTCAAGGAGAGCCTCGGCCACTTCCGCGAGTGGCTTGACCAGCGTGCGTCGTGCCTCTCCGATCCTGATCTCGATTTCCAACGACTGATAAACTCGCTACCTTTCCAAACGCCAGTCTTCCACGACGCATGGGTCGCCTGCCATGATGCCGACGTCCTGATCGAGTCGCCCTCGGCGATGGCCGGGTGCGTGCCTCGAGCCACCTACACCCCTGTCCCGCCGCATGAGCTGACCGGCCCGCACGCCCACAGCATCCACATCGCTGAGGCGCTCAAGATTCCCTACTTCCGGGCGTTCACGATGCCCTGGACGCGGACGCACGACTACCCGCAGGCGTGCGTGATGACTACTGAAACCGAGCCCTCGAGGTGGTCGATAACTTACGTCGACCCTTCTCTCTCGCTGGCAGCTTCATGGTCCCTCCTGTCGAGATGTCGGGCCAGTTCAACTACTCGACCTACCTGGCCTTTGACAACATCAGTCCGTCCGCCTTTAAGTGGGCACGTGTTGGAGCCAAGGTTACGACCGCTGATCAGCCGTCCGACATGCAGTTTGGAAGGCGTCCTCTGGGCAGGTCAATCGCTGGCGCGTCAACGAGCTGCAGCTGAAGCCAACGGTCTGTGGTCCCTCTGCGAAGCCGAGACCGACGCACTCACGAGCGCTGAAAGCCAGTCGCTTTGCCCGCAGAACATGACACGCATGCGGCAGCGATCGTGCCCGTTCGTGTACAACTTTAGCTCGGCGGTCGTCCCTCACCCGCTTGACTGGAAGGACAACATGTCTGTCCGCTCGCCTCCTCCTTCCGCCCCTCTGTCGAGCGCTGACGTCTTCTCCTGCTGCTTCTCGTAGCATGATCTCTGGCTACTGGTTTCTGCCGGCCGAGAAGGAGGAGTGGGTCCCGCCGGCCGACCTAGCCGACTTTATCGAGCGTACGCGCGCCGACGAGAAGCCGCTCGTCTATATCGGCTTCGGCAGCATCGTTGTCCCCAATCCGGCCGAGACGACGCGAGCCATCATCCGAGCGGTGGAGCACGCCGACGTCCGGGCGATCGTGGCCAAAGGCTGGAGCTCGCGCGGCGAGGACGGCACGAGTGGGAAGAAGGACGACGTCCCTTTCCCTGCCAGCTGCTACTCGATCGACAAGGTCCCGCACGACTGGCTCTTTGACCGGATCGACGCCGCCGTCCACCACGGCGGCGCAGGCACGACCGGAGCGAGTCTGCGTGCAGGCCTGCCGACCATCATCAAGCCCTGGGTGCATCGCCGGTCCCCCTCTGCCCTTGCAAAGGCCCTCTGCTGATCTGCTCGGACCGTACGCTCTCTAAAGTTCGGTGACCAGCACTTCTGGGCTCTCCGAGCGGAGAAGCTCGGCGTGAGTCCCCCCTCCCCCGTCTCCTCGTCGTCGCACGCGCATCTTAGTGACCGCCTTTGGCGCCCGCAGTGTGGCATCCGCGTCAACAGCCTCAGCAACGACGAGCTTGGCGAGGCCCTCATCCGAGCGACGCGCGACGGCCTCATGCGCGAGACGGCCTGGGCGATCGGCGAGAAGATCCGAGCCGAGGACGGCTGCGAGCGGACGGTCCAGTGGCTGTACTCGCACCTCCGGCTTGCGCGTACGTCCCCTTTGCCCCGTACCTTTGATGGTGTGCCCAACCCGCTGATCCGCTTTCTGCCCTGCCCCACCCCAGTCGATCGTCACTCGAAGCCGGTAGCAAGGCCGGCCTCGTCCTCGGCGTCGAGAGTCCACCGGGTGCCGTCCATCGTGCAGCTGAGCGGCGGCAAGGGCGCGCGCGTCGTCCGCGGCATCGGCTCGCTCCTGAGCGGCAGGAGGGCCAAAAGCAAGGCTCAGGAGTGAGCGAGACGGGTAGCCTCTTTGGTGACCTTGATGGCGAGTGAAGCGAGCTGCCTCGAGCAATCGTGCGAGTCTGGCGTCGGCCTTGGCCACCGACCGGCTGCGAGGCCTGCACCCACCCGGCCCACGACCGGCCTTCCAATGGAAAACGGCGTCTGTAGACCGCGGAGGGGATGGGAGTGTCGTGAAGAGTTGTCATTGCCTCGCCCACGTCCCGCCTGCCCTCTCGGACAGGCCGGCGCCGAGGACGGCCAACCAGCTTAAGTAACTGCACCTTTGGCTCTTACCTTCGCCCCGGTCACCTTCTGTGAGGGAGAGGGGGCCTGCCTCGTGGTACCGCCCCGTCAGCGAGTGAGGTACAGGGGCAGTGTGCGGTCCTCCAGGGGACACGCGGAGGTGGTTTGAGGGCCAGCGAGGTCGAGCCTCGAGATGCTCGAGGAAAAGGGCGCGCAAGGGGGAAGGTCGGGTCACGTGCCAGGCAGGTGGGCTGCACCGCCAGAGGGCATGCTCGGCAGCCATGACGGGCTCGACCTGGAGGCACCTCGGCGACGACAGCATCTCCCCCGATCTATAGACAAGAGTACGCCCTCGGCTCCTGCAGCTTTGCGCGAGGACGGCGAGGATCAAGACTGATTCAGTTGTGTGCTCCTGGCCTGCGGCAGTGGCCCAGCAGCTCTCGCTCTCGTCGACGATCGCCGTCGCGCTCCTCTCGGTGTGCGTCCCCGTCAGCGGGTTGCTCGTCTCCACTTTGCGACTGACGCTCCATTGCCCGTCGCTCCAGCACCTTTGGCTACTGGCTCGGTGTCGGATCCAAACTCGGTATGTCGCGCGGCGATGACAGCGATGTCGCGGACGAAGCGGACGAGCCTGTCGAGCTGAAGACGGCGTCGGCCGAGCCGACCACGACGAGCGCGACCGCCGAGAAGGCTGTTGCTCCTGCCACCGCACCCGCCGCCGCCGCCGCCGAGACGCTCGAGGTCGACGACAGCGACAGCGAGGAGGATAGCGACGATGAGTCGGAAGACGGCTTCATCGACGGCCTCGATAAGGTCCAGGCCGAGGGGGTCGAGCCGTGCAAGATGGTCCGTCGCCTAGCCTGCCCTCTCCACGTTCGCGCTCAGCCCTGACCTCTCACTTGCGGTCGCAGGTGCTCGTCGTCCGGACCGACCTGGGCATGACCAAGGGCAAGATTGCGGCCCAGTGCTGGTCAGTGCCTGGGAGACCATTCACGCACCCGACGTGGAGCTGACGCCATTGCCGGCTCCTCGCTCCTTAGCCATGCCGCCGTCGCTTGCTACAAGATTATGACCGCCTCCAACCCAGCTCTACTCCGCCACTGGGAGTACACGGGGTACGTCACCGTCTCCCGCGAGCTGCGACCAGTGCCACCGGCGCCTAACTTGACCGGGCTCTCGCCTGCACTGCGACCGCTCGTCGACGCAGCCAAGCCAAGATCGCGCTCCAGATCGCGTCCGAGGAAGACCTCCTCCTGCTCGAGGCGACGGCTCAGAGCCTCAACCTCTGCGCAAAGAGCATCTGCGACGCCGGCCGGACGCAGATCGCCGCCGGCAGCCGGACAGTGCTCGCCATCGGACCTGGTACGTCCCTGTTGGCCGCCTCTTGACTATTTGAGTCCCCCCCCTGACTCTATCGGGGACGCCTGTCGTAGCTCCCGTCCGACTCATCAACGAAGTCAGCACGCCGCCTTCTAATCAAGACAAAACCGAGGCTGACCCGTTTACCCAATGTCCTTGCGCAGGTCACCGGCCATCTGAAGCTGCTATGAGCCTTTGCTTCGTGCTCTCAGGCCCTTTGAAAGCCTGCCTCGGAGCCGGTTCGCTGACCAGCCCAACTGTTGAGAACAAGAGAACAAGGGTGATGCCGAGGCTTCTTGTATTCCGCGTCTCCGAGGACGAGCGAGTGCTGCGACTTCCGTGCCGCCGACGCGTCTTCCATCATCTTCGCGCAGCATCCCGCTGCTCGTCCTTCACTGGCCCTCATAAGACAGAAGGCGACGAAGGCTTCACTGCGTCTGGTCACCCACTCTCTCTCTCTCTCTCCCTCCCTCCTCGCAGCAAACAGCGCTTGCAAGCCTTTCTAGCAGATGCCCTCACTCGAGCCACCACTCGCAGGGCCCTCGCGCTCCCTCGCCACCGCCTCCAGCCTGCTCTCCAGGACGTTCAGGCACCTGCGGAGGCCCTTGCACCTCTCCTCTGAAGCACTTGTGCGTTCCGACGCGTCGTTGCCCCTGAGGTCCTAAAACTGACCGTCGTTGCCCGTGCCTGCACTTTGCCGCTTCAGCTCTTGCCCGCCGTCGGCTTAGCTTGCGCGCTCGGCTCGTTCGTCGCCTACACGAGCATCGTCAATTCGCCATACGCACCCACCCATCGATCACGGCGTCTCCACCCGGACCACAAGTGCGTCGTGCGCTCGACGCGCCCCTTGCTGACGATCACGGCCGAGCACTGATGCGGCCCGCTCTGCGTACGCAGAGACGCCCACCCGAACCCGGCCCTCCCCGACAAGAAGATCCCGGCGAGCCTCTGGGACTGCTGGGAGGACGAGGAGGACGACATTGTGCGTTTCTGGGCGGTGCTTTAGTCGATGAAGTGCCCACGTTGCATGAGTGAGGGCCATGAGCATCGATGCAAGGGGGGAAGGTGGCGTGTACGGCGGGCGTGGCCGGTCGTGTGTCTAGGCAAGTACAAAGGGGGAAGAGTCATGCGAACGTGCGAGGAGATGGTGGCAAGGAGACCCGAAAAGGAAAGAAGCATGCGACGCGTCGAGTGCGCAGGGCTTACTCGAGCGTCCACTTGCCGTTACCCTCGTCCTTGATGAGGATCGGCTTCTTCTCATCGAGCGAGCGCCGGCCGGCCTCGAGGATGGCCGTCGTCAGGACCGTGTTGGCGATCGTCGGCAGGTGGTGCTCGTCGTATTGCGAGGCCGTCGTGTTGCCGGCGTTGACGTCGCGGCAGGCGTCGACAAACTTCTCGAGCGAGATATAGCCGTAGCCGCGCTGGCCGTCGAACCGGCCGGCCTCGTCGGGCGAGTACTTCATGTAGAAGGGGTTGAAGTCGATCTTGCCGATGTCGTCGTCGACGACCGAGTAGCCGCGGTGGGCCTGGTCGACACGGACCTCGCCGCCGTGCATCATGCAGTGGAAGCCCTGCTCCGACTGTGGGAGGAGGAGCCAAGGTCGATTGGGTCAGCCGGTAGCTCGCGCCAGGCAGTCGAGAGCAGCGCGACTCACGTGAACGCCGGCCTTCATCGGCGCAGCCCACGAGGCCGTGTAGACGCCGACACCGCGCTGGCTCGGGTCCTGGACGCCCTCCCACTCAACAAGGAGCGTGATGGTGTCTTCGGTCTGCTCGGCGCAGCCGAGCGAGGTCGCGATGCCCTTGGCAGCTGAGGCGTTGACGCGGACGGGCTTGAACTTGCCCTCGACCATCCAGCAGTGGATGTCGATGTGGTGCCTGGTGGGCGACAAGCAGAAGGGAGTCAGCGACTGACGCTCGGATGAGAGAGCAACAAGTAAGAAGTTCGGTCGACGCACGAGTTGAGGTAGTACGAGATGTCCGAGTCGATGCCGGCCCACGACTTGAAGGTCTCGAGCTGCGACTTGGGCTGCGACATGTAGCCTGACAAATCAGAAGGAGTGAAAGGCTCAGTTCGAGTCTTGGACGAGGTCCAGACGCAACGGGGACGCACCCGAGAAGAAGGAGAACGGGCCGAGCTTCTCGGCCCGGGCCCGGGCGTCACTGTAGGCCGGGTCGAAGCGCTTGTGGTGCTCAACCCAGCAGACGAGACCCTTGGACGCGGCGAGGGCGGCGAGCTCGACGTGATGCTTGAGCAGCTGCGTCGCCGGCTTGGTGAGCATGACGTGGTGGCCCTGCGAAAGAGAGGCGCAAATTGAGGAGCGCGCAGCAGCCAAAGGTCAGCGATCCTGACGGTGAAGGTCGGTCGCCGCGGCCAGCTAGAGCCAACGCACGAGCTCGAGGGCCTCCTTGGCGATTGGGTAGTGGGTCGAGTCGCTGTCAGACGAGAGGTGAGTGAAGGGGATGGCGAAGTCAGAACCGCGTCGTGAACCGAGTCAGGGGCTCGCGCCGGTGAGCCGGAAACGGGGAGGGACGCACGGAGTGAAGATAATGACGGCCGACTTGGGCGGGAGCTCCTTGAGCGCCTCCTTGACTGCGAGAAGAGAACCGAGGGCAAGGTCAGCCGGGTCGACAACAGGAAAAGAGGCGGTGGGCAGAGACGCACAAGCCTCGGGGTCGCGCTTGTCCTCAGCAGGGAAGCCCTTGAAGTCGAGGTCCATGCCGCGGTAAACGGAGCCGATGTTCTGGCGAGCGCGAGACCGCATCAGCGTCAGAGCGCTAGGAGGAGAGAGGCAAGCCGCGAGCGTACCTTCTCAAAGTGCTCGCGGATGCCGGGGAACTTGCTGCCGGTCGTGCCGACCATCGACAGCTTGTCGACCTTCATCCGCCGGCGGAGGTCGAACATGGTCAGGGCGACGACGCCGATCTGTGCGAGGGAAGGCAGGAGCCGAGCTGTCAGACTCGTGTGCCCGGGGTCATGCAAAGCAGGCACCGGTAGCTCTTACCTTCTTGTCCGACTTGGACTGGCCGCCGCCGACAAAGCCGGTCGTGTACTCCTGCAGTGAGGGCGACGCGCGGGGGGGAGACCTGGATCAGCGACGAGCGGAGAGGGAAGGCGCCATACGACGGAGGCGCGCGCGACGCACTCCAGTACCGGCCATGAGGACGTTGAGCTTCTCCAGCGGCTGGTCGGTCATCTTTGCTATTCGTGAGAGTGCGTGTAGGTGAGTAGGGAGAGTGGTCGTGGGTGAGGGTCTGGCCGGAAAGACGGACGAGATCGCGCTCTTTGAGGGGCTCTGCCGGCTCGCCGCCGTGAGCAACCCGGCCCGGGCCCGGCCCGCCGCGGGGCCGGCCGCAGAGCGCCCCGCGGCAGGGCGACCGACCCCGCAATAGGACGACGGTCGTCGTTCGCACGCGCCCCCTCGACAACTCGGCCAAGAACTCGCCTTCTGTGCATGATGCGCGGCCAGGCTCGGCGAGGACGACGGCTGGACGAGGCGCACGAGCACAGCTCCTGTTGTCCGTCGCGTCGGCAGCCGCGCACGCGCGCGCGGGTCGATCGCGGCTGCTCTTACCCAGCAGACGCTAGACCGGACGCGACTCGGTTCTGGCATGCGTCCTGCAACATCAACGACGTCGTCACTAGACATGCTAACTCATCTTTGAGCATTCGAGCGACTGGACCCGACCTTCCTTTGAGCTTGCCGCCCTGTAGCTTAGCATTGGTGGCGGCCGCTGGCACCCCATCCCAGGCTCTGCAACCCCCTCGTCGTCGAAACTGCCCCTTCTTGAACCCTCTGGCCTCGACTGTTGACCTCTAGATCCCCGACCAACCCCCGCCAGCGATCGACGTCATGTTACCGAGGCGTACGAGGAGAAGGCCCGGCCGATGCACGTCGCCGAGCGCATGTCGTCGCCGGCCGACCGCCAAGTCGAGCAGATGACGCGCGAGCTCGCAAGATTGACGACCATTCATACAACAGCGCGGGGTTACATCTAGGAGCAGCAGCCGGCCGGCATCATGCAAACTTGCCGACGGCCGACATGCACGCGGCCCCGAGTAGAATAAAGGCCATGGCGGCGCCGACCTTTGGCCAGGACGCGCGGCGCATCTCGCCGTGCATGAAGTCGGCGACAAGCAGCTCGACCGTCGCCGCGTATAGCAGGATGCCGGCTGCGTCGTTCCAGCGAAGCGTGGCGAATGGAGAGATCAGCGCCGGCAAATCGTGCGGGTCTGGAGTCGAGCCAGACGCACCAGAGAGCGAGTTGAGGACGGCGACGCTCAGCAGGGCCGAGGCTGAGTTGGGGTTGTACGACGACTGGAGCGCCATGCCGATCTGCGAGGCGGTCACGAGTGAGAGTAGGGAGGAACGGTTAACAGTTTGGCCTCGTCATCGCCGGGTGAAGGTGACGACGACGCACGGCCATGCCGAAGGGGGTGATGAGGCCAAAGATGGCGGCGAGGAGCCACTTGCGCCAGCCTTGGCCGACCGGCCAGTGGAGGAGCGCGATGCGTGAGCCGAGACCGAGGCCCTCAAAGAACTGATGGACGCAGATGGCGATGAAGAAGGACAGCCTGCGTGTGGTAGGCAGTTGCAAGTCGTCGGGTCAGGGCACGGTCCCGGCGGCGCAGCCGAAGCCAGGTGAAAGGGGGACGCACCACGACGTGCCGCTGCCAGCGCCCAGCGCGACGCCGATCATAACACTGCGGCAATTGGAGCGTCAGTGGCTGTGCGTGAGCAGCTGCAGCGAAAGAGTACGCACCTGTGAAAGACGACGCCGCCCTCGAGCAGGTAGACGTCGGCCCGAGCCTGCTTGCGCGCCTCGAGCTCGGCCTCTTCAGCCTCCTCCTCCTCGCGCGCGCGCTCCATCGAGCGCAATGATTCGATCGTCTTGGCCGCCGCCGCTGCCGCCGCTACATCGCTGGCCGTCGCTGGCGAGACCGCCTGGGCTTCGAGGTCGGTCGACTGGGCAGCCTTCTCGCGCGCAGCGGCCGCGGCGGCTGCAAGCCTGCCGATCCCGCCTGACGGGCAGAAGTGCAGGTCCTCCTCACCCTCGGCGTCATCTGTGTCATGAGAGTGATCATGCGCGTCGTCGACGTCGCTCTCTGACGTAGTCGTGCCAGAACCGATTCGTGTCGTGTCGGTCTCGACTTGGCCCTCGACCGCTTTGGCTTCAGCGGCAGCGGCAGCATCCCGTCGCCGAGCGAGAGCGCGCTCACGGGCGCGCGAGCGCATGAAGCGCGCGAGCGAGTAGTCGATGAAGCTGATCAGGGATGCGGGAGGGAGCAAAAATCAGCTGAAGATCTTGGCCGGCGGGGAGCGGCTCTTGCAAGGGCGCGCAGCCAAGCGGTATGCAACAAAGGTAAGAAGGACGCACAAGATGACGAGCAGACTGGCCATGGCGATGGAGGGGGCGGCCGGCGCGAAAGCGAGGCCGCCGATGCAAGGGTTGGAGAAATCGGTGAAGCTCTCGAACAGCACTGCAAGGTGGGGGGCGGTGAGCAAGGCAGGCCGAGGATGTCAGAAGAGCTCGGGTGCCGAGCCTCGAACCGAAGGTGTTCCGACTCACGATGGACGAAGCTGCATCGGTCAGAGGTCAGAAGCAGCATCCGGGACGAGGGCGCATGTCAGCCTTCTGCGGCGAGCTAAAAGGGAGGGCTTCGAAAGGCTAATTCCGCGGAACCAAAGGGGCGACCGGTGTTCGACCGAGGGGGAAAGGGCGAGTACTAACGCTGTCGCCAGGAAGACGCCCGTGCCGAAGTGGCGGAAGCCAAAGAGGATCCGGCGCGGCCACTTGTGAGCGAGGAAGGGGAGCGCAACGAGAGGACTCGCGCAGCCGAGGAGGGAGGTGCCGAGGACGACACTGCACGAGCGAGAGGGGGAGGTTGCGCGCACGTCAGGTCGTTTGACTATAGTCGACCGGAAGAGCGCACAGGTGCAGCTCGAGAGCCCTCCGATGGCGGATGTACGTACAACAGAGCGATCAGGTGCAGCCGGAGGTCCCACTCGCCCTCTTGGCGCTGGCGCGCGCACTTGTCGTCGGTCGGCTTGCAGAGCCAGACGGCAGATCCTTGCTCCTCCTGAGAGTTACACAAGACGGCAGCAGGTCAGCAGTTGCGCAACGTAGCTACTGGAAAATGGATCGTCAGGACGAACCGAGAGCACGCAGGTCGCCGGGTCGAGGGAGGCCGGGTCGATGCAGGCCCACGCCGGGCGGCCGTCGTCAGCGGCGGAGGCTGCGGGCGAGCACGTCCAGCCTTCGGGCCCGCCCTCGCCGAGCTGCCGAACAGCAAGCCGCCGGCTGCCACCGACTACGTCGGCGGCGGAGCTGGTGTTGTCGAGAGTGGCATGCCCGAGGAGTGGGCTGGCGAGCGCCAGCAACTGGTTGAGTTTGGCGGCGGCAACAGTCACGGCGGCATCGGCTTGAAGCTGCCCGCCTGGCGTCGGGCTCGCGCCGGCGGTGAAAGCGAGCGAGGCCGCCGCTGCTGCTGCTAATGGCGGCAGGAGGAGGGAGAGCCGCATGCGTCACTACAAGAGTGTGAGTCGATTGAGAGGAAAGGAGAGGATGGGAGTTTGCGGGATGGAAGGGGGAGGAGGAGACACGGCGGCGGCGGGAGAGGGACGTCAGGCGGCGTCTTGGCGTGCACGACCTCGATCGTCCGCGCAGCGCGAAGACGGCGGCCGCTCGACGACGGCCGACAAACCCGACCGAGGCGTAGAGGTTGCGGCAACAGCGCAGACAGCTGCTGTAGAGAAGTCTGTCACAGAGGGATGCTTTGCTCTCTCTCTCTCTCTCACCATGCGACGGGCAGCGACCTTGCTTCGAGAGCGTCGCTGCTCCAAGGGCGGGTGTCGCACGTAGCGTCGTCGGCCGCCTGCGCTGCGCACCAGCGGCCTTCCAGATCCCATCATCTCATCCCAAACACCCAGATTCTAGTCGTACACCCCTCTTGACAGGCCCTTCAGCCCGGCGGAGCCCTTTCGGGTGTGGCCGAGGTTGCGGCAGCCCAAACGTCGCAAGCCGTCGGGAGTCAGCCCGTCAGTCGGGCCAGCGCTGACAGGACGGCAGAGCAGAGTCTGTTTGCAGCAGAGCAGACAAGAATCTTGGGCAAAGGTGATCAATCTTCGGCAAGGGAATGGGGGGAGGCGCGCCAGGCGGCCTGACAAGATAAGAGATGGGGTTGGTGTATGTACTACAGGAAGAACCGAGAGGGAAGGATGAAGAGAGGAACGTCAAGCCATCGAGGGAGGGTGGTGGTGTAAGTAGAAGGAGTGTCCAGGGAGGTTGTAAAGGAGCGTCAAGCGAGAGCGAGTCTTCGACTGCGTCGGCGCGAGGTGCAGCTTGGGCTAGAGGCTTGGCCGCGCTTAGAGCTGGAGGAGGCCGAGGAGCTGGTTGAGGCCAAGGCCCGAGAGGAGCGAGCTGAGGCCGCCGGCGCCGCCGCCGAGTCCGAGGCCACCGAGGAGACCGCCGAGGAGGCCGTTGAGCGAGAGGAGGCCGAGGACAGAGTTGAGGAGGCCGCCGACAACGTTGTTGGAGCCCGAGAGGAGGCCGGTGATGCCGCCGTCGGTGAGCGAGGTGATGGGGCCGAGGAGACCGGTGAGCGAGTCGAGGTTGCCGAGGCCAGCGGCGCCGGCGCCGGTCAGGCCCTGGACGCCCGAGAGGGCGGCGAGGAGCTGGGCGACGAGGCCGTTGAGCTGCTGGGTGGCCGAGAGCTGGCCGAGGAGCGACGAGAGGAGGCCGTTGACGGCACCGCCGCTGACGAGGCCGTTGACTGCGCCGGCGCCCGAGAGGAGGCCAAGGACGACCTGGAGGAGCTGCGTGATGATGCCCTGGAGGCCGGTCGTGAGCTGGGGGAGGTTCTCGAGGGCCGAGGTGAGCTCGCCGAGCTGGGCGGCGGTCTGTGAAAGAAAACAAGCGGTCAGTGCCTGGAGTCGAGCAACAGGGGCGGACGGAGGAGAGAACGCACCAGGAGAGGGGCAAGCTGGGCAAGGAGGTCCTCGACACCGGGGATACCGTCAAGGCCGGGGAGGGGGAGGCCGGTCGAGTTGAGGAACGAGCCACCGAGGAGCGACCCGACGGCGTTGGTGCCGGAGGTGGCCGAGGCTGGGAGGAGGAAGGCCTGGTCAGGATGTCGGCCAAGAGAGCAAGAGGGCCGAAGGAGGGAGAACGCACTGATCTGGCCGAGGATGGGGTTGAGCTGGTTGGTGACGCCCGAGACGACGCCGTTGAGCTTGGTGACCTGCGAGTTGCCGCCGAGGAGGCCGCCGAGAAGACCACCACCGTTGCCGCCGAGGAGGCCGCCGAGGAGGCGCTTCTCCTCAACAGCGGCGGCGGGGGCGGCAATGACCGACGAGGCGGCAAGGGCAAAGGTGGCGGCGACGGCGAAGAACTTCATCGTGTTGGAGGAGGGGATGGCTTGAGGGGTGAGGGGAGTGAAGTGATGAGGAAAGGCGAGCGGGATGGGGAGAAGAGGACGATCCTTTGCTCTGGAGGGTTGCGCCTTTTATGTTGTCCATCCCGCCTGCAGACCCTCCCTCTCGGGTAGATGAGGTGCGCGCCCCTCCGTCACGGATGCGACATCGCACGCTCGCCAGGCTCGTCAGCGGTCGCCTCGGCGGTAAGGGGAGGGAGAACGCGCCTCGCGACCGTTCGCGACATGAAGGAGGCCTCGTTCGTCCGCTCTCAAGGTTGTGAGCTAGAGATCAGCAGCCGCCGCAACTCTGGGCGGGTTCGAACAGGTCGAGGCGAGGGCAGTCGTGGGGCGTGGAAGGGGGATGGACGGGCGCGGCCTCGGCGGCGCGCCCTGGCGGCGGGATGCTGAGCAGGGAGATGGGCTGGAAAGGTGCGTGCCGGCGCGAGAGCGGGAAGGTTTGGGCCAGATGGACGGGTCAGTCGGCCGGACCACGTTAGCGGTCGCTAGCGCGAGATGAGGGGAAGGGAGGAGGGCGTGCGAGGGGAGAGAAGAGGGGCGCCCTTGTCTGCGGGTGTGTGCGAAGGGCAGGAGGGGAGAGGGGGGTGCGTTCGGTTCGGTTCGGATCGCTGATCTCGGCTCGGCGCCCGTCGGGTGGTCGTGATTGGGGTGGGAGGGGGTTTCGAAGGGGAGCAGGAGCAGGGAGAGGGAGGGCTGAGGGGAGAGAAGGCCAGGCCCCAGCGGGTTGGGTGTCGCAGGGCAAGCCTGATACCGAGCCTGGCACTCAGAGACGAGGCCTGAGACGGCCGCCGCCGCCGCGCCTCGGCTCTCGCAGGGTCGGTTCCTCTCCTCTCTTCGCTCTCTCGCACGCACGCACGCCCGTTGAACCTTGGTCGCCATGCCCTCAGCCGGTCTCGCCGAGCCGGGCGCCCGTCTCGCCCGCATCTGCAGTAGTCATTCGTCTCGCCCCTCCATCGGCCCGACGTCGGCCATCAGAGGGGCGCGCTTAGCTGTCGAACGCAGGCAGTGCCCATGACGAGCCAGCTGACTGCTGTCGGGAGCCGGAGCGGCCGAGCCCCTCAGGACCAGTCTGAACCTTGACCCCCCCTTCCTCGCGGGCACGACGCACGGTCGAGCCGGTCATGATGGGCGGCTGTTGCTGTAGGGGACAGTCGGGCCGATGGCACGACGGCCGACGTCGGGCTCAACGAGCCCAGCAGCCGCGGCTCGCTCGCCAGGCGACGAGAGGACGTCAGCCGACCGTCGCCAGGGCCTGGTCGAGAGCAGACAGACAGCCTTTGGACGGGCCAGCAAGAGGCTTAGGTCGAGACCGTCGACCGCTCACCCAAGGTGAGCTTCTCTCTCACTCTACCTCGTTCGACGCCGATTCGACGCGCTCGGGTTAACGTTCGGGCTTCTGCCGCATGCAGCTCGGCTCGTCGACTCTCGACGCGACTCGACGTCGACAGCTCTGGCCGCGCGCGCGAGCCAAGGCAGCTGAGACTCGCCGCCGCCGTCGCTGCAGCGCGCGCACCGCGGCCGACGAGCTCATAAGCTCACCCGACTCACCTCGCTGGGCTTCCGCCTGTATGCTCAAAGTGGACGTTGGGCAAACCATCCTGGCTGACCCGAGACGGCTCGTTCTCCTTGGCTAGAGCCAGCGACCCTCTTAAAGGGCAGAGAGGTCGGTCGCCCCTCCTGCCCTCGGCTCACCTCACCCCACTCCCCCCCCTCCAACGTCAGCCGTGCTCTGCTTCCGTGTCCGCGCGCACCAATCGACGCCACCCTGCCCTCCACACGCGCGCACCCCGCGTCTCACAGCATCGGCCGGGTCCGCCTTGCCGGATCACCGACGCCTCCTGCTCCTCACAGCCAGATCTCCTTTTCTCTCCGAGCGCGGGCGCTCGCTCCGTGCTGCTTCTCCTGCAAGTGAAAGCTCGACGAGCTTGTCCGCAGACGACCACAGCTCGACCGCGGCAACGACTCGGCTCGGCTTACGGATGCGGTTTCCGACACTCGTCTGGCTCCTGGCGGCGCTCAGCCTTTGCTGCTGCTTAACGACCGGTCCTCAAGTTGCCTCAGCCTCGCCCGTTTCGGCCAGAGCCGTCACCCAGCTCTCGCCGACGGCCGTCCGGCCGCACAGACGCGCCGTCTCCAAGGCCATCTGCGTACGTCCGCGATGGCCGTCTCGCGCAGGAATCCGGCGGTGAAGGGCTGACGGGTTTGCGATGTCGCTTCCGGTCGTCGTGCTTGCAGGCGCAGGCCAACTTCCAGACTACCTTCACCGTCTCCACCAAAGTACCCATCACAGGCCTCATCGTCAACGTCCCGCTCACCGCTTCCTTCAGTAAGGCCGATTTGAGCTCCGTCCTAATCGTCGCGCGCTCTCCCTCGCTGTCACTGACTTGCTGCTCCGCGCTCGCCGCCGGCGCAGACAACTTTTGCCTGTGCGCAACCACAGATGGCCTCACGCCCGCGACGATCACCGCTATCAACACCGAGCTCGACGCGAAACTTACCACTCTGCTCGCAGGCCTTTTGAACCCCCTGGCCGTGGGTGCGTGCGACCCGTCCGACGCTCCTCGACTGTGCTCCGTCTGACTCTTCCTACTCATCTTGTCTGACCAACCGAAGCTCCGAATGTGCCGGCGCTGAGAGTGTCAACGCAAGCGGCTGCGCTTGCAGCGCTCGAGCTCAAGACGCCGACTTGCGACTATCCGGCCTTTGCCATCCCCTCGTCGTGCACGAGCTGCGATGCCTTTTGTGAGTGGTCTCTGCTGGCACATTCTCTTCCAAATCAACGCCTGGCATTCCGGTCGAACCGGCTAACTGATCGTCGCCGTCGTGCACTCCTCGTCAGCTTGCAAAGCCGACTACCAGCGCTGCAACGGCCTCTGCGTCCCGCTCGGCCAGCCGTGCACGTCGCCCGGCGCGCGCAAGCGATCGCTCGCGACCCGATCAAAGTACATCTGCCCGCTCG
>Ga0308160_10000570_pt1 | contig 67973 bp, 68 predicted proteins | sample PhyFR1_FD_201036 | JGI IMG/M metagenome (GOLD analysis project Ga0308160, IMG submission 201036) | Phyllosphere microbial communities from UC Gill Tract Community Farm, Albany, California, United States - DLSLF.R1 | ecosystem: Host-associated > Plants > Phyllosphere > Unclassified | place: USA... | reverse complement strand
CACCGATGAGATCACCCGACCTGACCGACACCGGTCTGGATCTCGACCTCGCGGGGACCGCTGACGACGTCGTCGCGCTCGTCCAACGTGCGGTCGCCGCCTCCGGTGAGGATGCGCAGCAGACCAGGCATTACGTCGCGATCGACGGTGGGACGAGCGCGGACATCCGCCTGCGGGTCGTCTCGGTCGACGATCCGGCTCCGCTGCTCGCGTTCGCGATCACGACCGCCCCGTCCGCACGGGGAACGGCCGCCGCGACGTTCATCATGCAGCACGGCGTCCAGAAGCGTCGGCGTCAGCGCTCGTTGCTCGGGCAGGAGCCGTTCCTCGGCTTCCTGCAGGCCCTCGCCGGGCTCGTCTCCGATGCCGATCCCGGCGCGTCCGCAACCTTGCGCGTGCAGGGTGTCCGCACGGTCCTGGCTCCGCGCGCAGCGGTGTCGACCGGAAGCGAGCCGGCCGTCCCTGAGACGGCACCGGCGAGTGCGCCGGTCACAGGGGCACCGGCCATCCAGAGCTGGGTGCCAGCGGCCGTCGAGGAGCAGGCCCCGGTACAGGCGCACCCTGCGGAGATCCCCGCCCAGAACTCCGCCGCGTCGACTCCGGTGTCAGAACCCCCGGTCACGGGAGCAGCTTCCGAGCCGTGGACCGAGGCTCAGGCTTCCGAGGTTCCGGCGGCCGAGGTTCCGGCGGCCGAGCCGCATGCCGGCCCGTCTGAACCGGCTCCCGTGGTCGCGTCGGTTGTCGCTGCACCTCCAGCGTCCGCAACTCCCGCATCCCCGCCACAGTTCCGTGAGCCTCCGACGGCCCTCGCCCACACGCACGCTCCCGCGGCGTCGACGTCCTCGGTGCCGCCGGAGCTGCAGATCACCGTCCCGCCCGGCTTGATCGCCGGTGCTCCGGCGGCTCCCCGACCGGCCACGCCCGAACCGGTCCGGCCGACCGACGGCGTCGCGGTCCAGGCGGAGGATGTGGGAGCCACGGTCGTCTCGTCGTCGCTGCGTGCGGGGGACTTCGCCCTCGAGCTCCCCGGCGGCGAGCGGATCCCGCTCAGCGGGCCGGTCCTACTCGGGCGAAACCCCTCGGCGCGGCCGGAACAGCCCGACGCCGAGCTGCGTGCACTCGTCGACCCGCGCATGTCCGTCTCGAAGACGCACACCGTGGTCGTACCCGGTCGGCGATCGCTCCGCGTGACGGATCTGCACTCCACGAACGGCACGACGATCACGGACGCGTCCGGCGCCGTCACCGTGTGCCAACCGGGCGAGGCCTACGTCGTGGAGGCCGGTTCGACGATCGGGATCGGCGAGTTCCCGATCCAGGTGGTCGCGGGCTGACCCACTTCGCGCATGGGGAGTGCTCCCCATCGTCGCGTCGTCCTCGCTCGGTTACGCTGAACGACGTACACGCCGGACCACTGTCCGGTACTGCGGTGCAGACCACCGGTGCCGGGGCTACGAAGGGGAATGATGAGCGAGCAACCACTCGTCGTCGACGGGGACCAGATCCTGGCCGTCGCCGCGCCACTGACACCCAGCGGATCCGGGCTTCCACAGAACGTCCCCCTCGACTTCTCCGGCAGCTGCAGCAGTGCGGTGACGACGGCCGCGGAGAGCTTCGCGATGTGGGTGTCCGTGCACGTCTCCCTCGCCGGCGGAGCGATGGTGGAGGCCGGTCGGGTCGCAAGTGAGACGGTGAGCGTCTGGCAGCAGACGGAAGCGGCGATCGCGGAGGAGGCACAGGGCTGATGGCGAACTGGACTGCAGATGATCCCGGGCGGATCGATTCGGGTGCGCTCGGCACCACCGCGACCACCATCCAGACGACGGAGACGGCCCTGACCGATGCACGCGCCGTTGCGCTCGCCGCGCAGGGCGGGATCACGGACGCGATCTGGACGGGCGACGCCGCGGCCACGTGGGTGTCCTCCCTGTCGACGCCGATGGGGAAGATCGACGCGGTCGTGCCGGAGCTGGCGGCGGTTCGTGCGGCGATCTCGACGTACACGACGACCGTGGACGGCATCAAGTCGCGTGCGGCGACCTACACGGAGATGATCTTCCAGGCCAACATCACCGCGAACCAGCAGTACCTGGACCCCCAGGGCGGCCCCAGCCCACTCGAGCAGGCCCAGCGCGATCAGGTGCACCAGACGGCCGTCTCCGACCGCGCGAGCGCGCAGCGGCTCCTCGACGCGCTGTCCGAGGAACGCGAAGCCGCCGACGCCGCGCTCGTCTCCGCGCTGTCCTCGCCCGGTGGCGACAACTGGGATCGGCAGCAGGCCGCACTCGCCGCGATCGGCATCACCTCGGCCGGCGACCTCACGCCGACCGCGATCGCGCAGGGCATGGCCGAGATGGCCTCCGAGCTCGGCAACGGCACGTTCGAATCCGAACTGGCGACGCAGCTCCAGTCGCTGTACGCCCTCTACGGCAACGACCCGTCGGTGATGGCGCAGATGAACCTCGCTCTCGGCGGCGAGGACCTCATCTCGCTCATCAGCCGGATCGACGACGCTGGAGCAAACGGCTGGATGGAGGCCGGTGCAGCCCTCCTCCTCGCGCAGTCCGTGCGGAGTGGTCTGTCCGTCGGGTCGCAGCGGTGGACAGACGGGGTGGGGCAGGGGTTCGCCCAGGAGCTGTACAACGGCTCCGCCTCCGTCCACGGTACCGACAGCTGGACGAGCCTTGCGTTCCTCTTCGGCGATGAGCAAGACAGCCCGATCGGCGAGTCGACGACGGTCGGCCTGGCGAACATCGCCGACGAGATGGAACGAGGGTTCCCGGGCGCCAGCGAGGGCCTGTACGGTCCGGGCCAGGGCGTCATGGGCCCGGGCGGGTTCCTGAGTCTCGCCGAGGCCGAGCAGGCCGGGTACGACGTCAACCGGCTCGGCGACTGGACTTCGCGCGTCTTCAGCACCCTCGGGGAGTATCCCGAGGCGGCGATGGACTGGCTGACCTCCACCGAGGATGACCCGTACCGTGACGCCCCCATGTATCCGGACGAGCCGTACGCCTCGGACGATCTGGGTGCGAACCGGATCGAGTACTGGTACGGACGCCGGGACTCGGGCCTCGACGGGTTCGAGGGCGTCCTCGCCCTCTGGGACGGTGCCCAGTCCATCCCGGGCGGGCCGACCGACGGCACCGCGTACAGCCCCGAAGCCTGGGACCGTGCGTCGACCCTCAGCCACGACGTCATCTCGCGGCTCATCGGCGAGCCGCGTGCCACCGAGGACGCCGAGGGCTACGTCGCGGGCAACCCGCACTTCACGAGTGAGAACATCAGCGACTTGGGGAGCGTCAAGCTGGTCGACGCCCTGGCTCCGCAGATCCCGGGGCTCGTCGAGCACCCGATGGTGGGCCAGAACCCGGATGGTGCCTCCGACCCCACGACGTCGATCGACCCGTACGGCGTCGAGGGCGATCCGCGCGTCTACGCCAACCTCTCACCCGAGGCGCTCGCTCGGATCCTCGGGATCGCCGGGAGCAACGGCGGCGGTGCCGAAGCGTTGCAGGCCGTCGTCACCGACTACCAGAACACGGTCCTCGGCGCAGCGGAGCTCGGCCTGTACAGCCCTGTGGACGCGGCCACCCGTGTCTCCATGCTGCAGTCCGTGCTCGACGGCAGCACGGCCGGTGTCGACCTCGGCGAGGCCACGCGTCACGACGAGGCCGTCCAGTCGGCCATCGGTGTCGTCGAGACCGGCGTCGGGATGCTCCCGATCCCGGGGCTCGACAAGCTGGTCGGGACGCTCGGTGACGCGGTCGCCGAGAAAATCGCGAGCGAGGGGATCGGTTACGTGCGCGGGCAGTTGACGGACGCGGCGACCGGCGCGGCCGGCGACGCCTGGGCCGGCTCGCACGACGATCTGCTCACCCAGCTCGAGGACGGCGGTGACGCCCGTCTGCGTGCGACGCAGATCGGTGTCGCCCAGACGCTCATGGAGCTCTCGCCGCCGGAGGGTCTCGTCCCGCCGACCACGAACGACGCCGAGGTCTGGTGGGACTGGGTGCAGGACAACCGGGATGCGCTCGACGACATCATCGACCCGGCTTCCGGGAGCACCCGCACCCTCGCCTCCATCGCCACGAACGCCTCGAACGCCTTCGACGCGTATCAGGCGGATGCGGAGGGTTGATGTGCGGGTGATCGGTCCGGTCGCCCTCGCAACCCTGGTCCTCGGCTCGCTGGTGGCCTGCACGCCGACGGACGACGGACCGGCGCCCATGCCGACGACCGTCTGGACGTCCGCGGCACCGGAGGGTCCCCTCGAAGGCGACCCGTGGGTGGAGACCGTCCGCGCATCCCTGGAGGCGCAGGCGATCGCCGTGAACCGCAACGACTTCTCGCTGGCGTCGCTCACGGAGACGACCTCCTACGACCTGCGGTCGAGGCTCTACAGCGCCGCCCGTGACCAGGTGACCAGCAGTGGGAGCACCGAGATCCTGCCCGGACCACTCCCGTTCGCCCCTGTCGAGGTGACCGGCGTCCCGGAGGACGCGACCGCGTCCGTCCGCGGGTGCGTCGCCGAGCAATGGGCGAGCGAGGGCGGCACCCCGCCGGCCGTGCCCGGTGCGCGCGGAATCGAGTACCGGCTCGCCCAGGAGGACGGGTCCAGGACCGTCACGTCGACGGTCAACGTCCCGGACCTCGACTGCTCGACCGTCGACCCGCCCGTCGCCCTGTTCGACCCCGCACCGGAACCGTCGACCGTCGACGACGTCGAGCGGATCGTCCGGCCGACCCGAGACTGATCCGGCCGGTCCGAGATCGAGGCCGGTACCGCTTCCGTCGCTAGGCTGATCGAGGTCGCGTCGAGCGGCCCGCACTTCCAAGGGGATCCTGCATGCGCATCAAGCTGACGTTGACCAGGCCGTCGGGGTCGTCCGCCGACATCGTCGTGACGACGGACGCGGCGGCGAGCATCGCGGAGGTCGCGTCGACCATCGCGCGCGTCGACCCGCAGGGGCCGGACTCCGCGAACGCCGACTTCACGCTGCACGCGCGCTTGCCGGGATCCACCGAGACCTTGCCGCTCCCGCCCGAGGCCCCCATCGGCGAGGCGTGGGTCGGTTCGGGTGCCGTCATCGAGCTCGCCGACGCGGGGGTGTACTACTCCGCGGCGCGCACCGGCCAGGCGCCCGCCGTCGCCGTCGTGCGGGTCCTCTCCGGCGACGACGCCGGCCGTGAGTTCACCCTGCCGGCCGGCAGCTGGACCATCGGACGTGAGGCGAGCTGCGACATCGTCCTCGACGACCCGCTCGTCTCGAAGCGTCACGCACGCCTCGAGGTCGGCGGCGAGATCGAACTCGTCGACCTCGGCGCGGCCAACGGCATCGTCGTCGACGGCGGCATCGTGCCTCGACTCAAGGTCATCGAGCCGGAGCGCGTGCTCATCGGCGACACCGAGGTCGAGATCGGCTTCGCCGGGACCGTCGGTCGCGCGGGTGTCGTCCCGAAGGCCGGGCCGGTGTACTTCAACCGCTCGCCGCGCGTCGAACAGCGCTACGCGGGGGAGACCTTCCCCGCTCCCGAGCCGCCGACCGAGCGCGAGAACCAGCCGTTCCCGCTCCTCGGCATGCTCACGCCCATGCTCCTCGGTGGCGCGATGTACTTCTTCACGAAGAACCCGCTGTCACTGATCTTCATCGCCATGACGCCGCTCATGCTCATCGGCAACTACTTCACCGGTCGCGGGCGCAACAAGCGCAAGCTCAAGCAGCAGATCAAGATCTTCGACGAGCGGCTCGAGTCCCTCGGCAAGCAGCTCGCGGCCGAGCGGGAGATCGAGCACGACGTCCGCATGCGTGAGGCACCGTCCACCTCCGAGGCGCTCAAGCACGCGCTCACACGGGGGCCGCTGCTGTGGACCAGGCGCCCCGAGCACTGGTCCTTCCTGAACCTCCGGCTCGGCGTCGGCACGATGCCGTCGCGCAACGAGGTCTCGGCGAAGGCCCGCGACAGCTTCCTGCCGGAGTTCCAGGAACGACTCGAGAAGCTCAAGGACCAGTACGCGACCGTCGCCGACGTGCCGATCATCGACAACCTCTACGACGCCGGCGCGCTCGGCATCGCCGGTTCACCGCAGACGGCCGGGGGCGCGGTGAACGGCATCCTCGTCCAGCTCACCGCCCTCCACTCGCCGGCCGAGGTCGTCGTCTCGGCGATCGTCTCGCCCGCGTGGTCGAACGCCCTCTCGTGGGTCAAGTGGCTCCCGCACGCGTCCTCGCCGAACAGCCCGCTCGACGTCGGTCACCTCGCCGACAGCGTGTCGAGCGGCAACCTGCTGCTGGCCGCGATCGAGGAGCTCGTCCAGACCCGCCTGCAGGCGGCCCGGGCCGGCGACGCCCGACGCGGAGCCATCTCCGAGAAGCAGGCGGCCCAGGAGCGCGGCGCGGAGATCGGGACGAAGAGTTCCAACGACACCGGCACGAAGTCCCCGATCCCCGCGATCGTCCTGCTCATCTCCGACGACGTCGGCGTCGACCGCGCACGCCTCGTCCAGCTCGCCGAGATCGCGGCGGACGCGGGGGTCTTCCCGATCTGGATCGCCGACGACGTCGTCTCGCTCCCCGCCGCCTGCCGCACCTTCCTGCAGGTCCCGGAGGCCGGGGCCGGCGTCGACGCGCCGGCGACGGTCGGCATGGTCCGCCTCGGCTACTCCGTCGACGACGCCCGCCCGGAGTTCGTCGACCCGGTGACGGCCCTCGACTACGCGCGACGCATGGCGTCCGTGATCGACGCCGGCGCCCTCGTCGAGGACTCGAGCGACCTCCCGCGGTCGGTGTCGATGGTGACGCTGCTCGGGCCGGAGCTCACGACCTCGAGCGACGCCGTGGTCGACCGCTGGCGGCAGAACTCCTCGATCCACGACCGCACGCCCGGGCTCCCGCCGAAGCCCCGACGGGCCGGCCAGCTGCGCGCGACCGTCGGATCGGGCGGTGTCGACGCCATGCACCTCGACCTCCGCGCCCAGGGCCCCCACGCCCTCGTGGGCGGGACGACGGGTGCCGGTAAGAGCGAGTTCCTGCAGGCCTGGGTGCTCGGGATGGCGGCCGAGTACAGCCCCGACCGCGTCTCGTTCCTCTTCGTCGACTACAAGGGCGGCTCGGCCTTCGCGGACTGCGTGACGCTCCCGCACTGCGTCGGACTCGTCACCGACCTCAGCCCGCACCTCGTCCGCCGGGCGCTCACGAGCCTCCGCGCCGAGCTGCACTTCCGCGAGCACCTGCTCAACCGGAAGAAGGCCAAGGACCTCCTCGAGCTCGAGAAGCGGGGCGACCCCGACTCACCACCCGCCCTGGTCCTCGTCATCGACGAGTTCGCGGCGCTCGTCGGCGAGGTCCCGGAGTTCGTCGACGGCGTCGTCGACATCGCCCAGCGCGGTCGCTCGCTCGGGATCCACCTCATCATGGCGACCCAGCGACCCGCCGGTGTCATCAAGGACAACCTGCGCGCGAACACCAACCTCCGCGTCGCGCTGCGCATGGCCGACGAGTCCGACAGCCAGGACGTGGTCGGCGTCAAGGACGCGGCGCACTTCGACCCGGGCGTCCCCGGCCGCGGCATCGCGAAGACCGGTCCCGGTCGCCTGAGCATCTTCCAGTCCGGCTATGCGGGCGGCTGGACGAGCGACGAGCCCAAGCGTTCCGACATCGAGGTCCGGGAGCTGCGGTTCGGCGGTGAGACGCGCTGGGAGGAGCCCCGCGCGGCCGACGCCGAGGAGGAGCGCGACCTCGGCCCCACCGACCAGCAGCGGCTCGTCGCGAGCATCATCGCCGCAGCCGACCGCGCATCCATCCCGGCGCCGCGACGGCCCTGGCTCGACGAGCTGGCGCCCGTCTACGACCTCAGCAAGCTCCGTCAACGGTCCGACGCCGAACTGCTCATCGGTGTCGCCGACCTCCCGGACTCGCAGGAGCAGCGCCCGGTCTACTTCCGGCCTGACGTCGACGGCCACATCGCCGTGTTCGGCACCGGCGGATCGGGCAAGAGCACCGTCCTGCGGACCCTCGCCACCGCGGCGGGCATCACGCCGCGTGGCGGTCCGGTCGAGGTGTACGGCCTCGACTTCGGCGCGGGCAGCCTCCGCATGCTGGAGGCCTTGCCGCACGTCGGCTCGATCATCCCCGGCGACGACCAGGAGCGCGTCATCCGACTGCTCCGCCGGATCAAGGAGATCGTCGACGAGCGCAGCGTCCGGTACGCCGAGGCGAACGCGTCCTCCATCACCGACTACCGCCGCGTCTCGGGTCGCAACGACGAGCGCCGCATCCTGTTGCTCGTCGACGGCTTCCAGTCCTTCCGGCAGGAGTACGAGACGACGCTCGGCCTGTCCTCGTGGTACACGCTGTTCCAGCAGCTCATCACCGACGGCCGGCAGCTCGGCGTGAACATCGCGTTCTCGGCCGACCGCCCGGGCTCCGTCCCGACGAACATCAGCTCCGGTGTGCAGCGACGCGTGGTGCTGCGCCTCGCGGACGAGACCGGCTACCAGCTCCTCGGCGTGCCGAAGGACATCCTCGGCCCCGAGTCGCCCGCCGGCCGGGCGATCGTCGACGGACTCGAGGTCCAGGTCGCGATCCTCGGTGGTTCACCGGTGCTCTCGGACCAGTCGGTTGCGACCGTCCGGCTCGCAGAGGCGATGTCGCGCGCGGGAGCCACGATCACGGCCCCGCCGATCGGCGCGCTGCCGAAGGAGATCGAGGCGCGCGAGCTGCCCGAGCGCGTCGGCGACCGCCCCGTGCTCGGCATCGGCGACGCCGACCTCGCACCGATCGGGTTCGACCCGTCCGGCGCGTTCCTCGTCGGCGGCCCTCCCGGCAGCGGTCGGACGAACGCCGTCGCATCCCTGGTCGGCGCCATGCGACGCTTCGATCCGACGACGCGCTTCGTCTACTTCGGCTCCAAACGCTCGGAACTGCTGCGGGAGCTGCGTTTCGACGAGTCGGCCGTCACCCCCGAGACGATCGCCGAGCAGGCGAAGGCGCTGTCCGCGGCGATCGCGGCCGAGACGGTGACCGGCCGGACGGTCGTCGTCATCGAGACGCTGTCGGACTACCTCAACGGCATCGCCGACCCGCCGCTCGTGGAGCTCATCAAGGCCATCAAACGCAGCGACCATCTCGTGATCGCCGAGAACGAGGTGTCGGGCTGGTCGTCGTCCTGGCCGCTCATGGGCGAGATCAAGAGCGCCAGGCGGGGCATCCTGCTGCAGCCGGAGCAGATGGAGGGCGACCTCGTCCTCCGGACGACCTTCCCCAGGCTCGCGCGCAAGGACTTCCCGCAGGGGCGCGGGATCTACGCGAACCGCGGTGCACTGTCGCGCGTGCAGCTGCCGATCGCGCCCGAGTTCCCCGTCGCCTGAGCGGCGTCGTCCCTGGGTGGGGACTGCATGGGGAGTGCTCCCCATGTGCTCCCGCGAGGCGTTGTGGTTACATGATGAAGGCACCGACGGTGCCGGTGACCACAACGAAGGAGCAAGACTCATGGCCAACATCAACGTCAACTACAGCGAGATCAAGCAGGCCGCCGTCAACCTGACGACGGGTAAGGGCGAGGTCGAGACCACGCTCAACCGCCTGCAGACCCTCATCAACAACCTCGTGTCCTCCGGGTTCCAGACCGACACCGCGTCCGGCACCTTCAACGAGACCTACACGGCCTTCACGCAGAGCGCGACGGTCACGATCCAGCACCTCGACAAGCTGTCGGGCTACCTCAACAACGCTGTGACCACGCTCGAGCAGACCGACGCAGCGCTCGCTGCCGGCGCCGGCCAGTAGTCACCACCGTCGGCTTCGCTCTGCGCGCCCTCCCGACCACGTGTCGGTGAGGGCGCGCGGGTTTTCCGGCGAAGTCGACCCACGGCGACAGCGACGCAGCATCACCCGACGAGGAGCGAGCAGTGTACGGCGACACCCAACAGATCCGCCTCCGCGCGACGGAGCTACGAACCCTCGCGACGGAGGTCCGTAGCCGCGCCGGAGACCTCCGCTCGGCGGCCGAGCTCGCGTGGACCTCCACCGCGGCGGAGACCTTCATCGAGCAGCTCGGCACCCGGGCGGTCTCGCTCGAGAACTCGGCGACGCAGCTCGACGACGCGGCCGACAAGCTCGACGCGCACGCGACCGCCGTCGAACACGTGAAGCAGCTCATCGAAGATGCCGCGCGTTGGGTGGGCGACCGCTGGAACGACGCGGTGAACCTCGTCTCCGGCGCGGTCGAGACCGTCAAGGACGGTGCCGCGAAGGTGTTCGAGTTCTTCGGCCAGGAGGTCCCGGACTTCCTCGTGCACCAGGCCAAGGACATCGTCGCCTCCACGCCATCGCTTCCGACACCCGGTGACCGCAGCTGGCTGGACCTGGCAGACCTCTACCGCAGCCGAGGATGGACCCCCTGATGCCCATGACCCGTACCCGCCCGGCTCCGGCAGCGGCAGCCTTCCTGCTGACCGCTGACGAACTCCACGTCCTGGAGCACCGCACCCCGCACATCGTGCTGCCACCCGCTTTCCACACCGAATGGGGTTCGGATGTGCCACCCGCCGAGGTCCGTGAGCGCGAGCAGCGAGCCGTCGCGCGGCTCCGGGAGCGGCGACTCCTCGCCCGTGGCGACGACACCCTCCCGGACGACCTCACCGCTGACGTCGATCCCGATTTCGCCGCCTTCCTGTCGATGCCGCAGTTCGCGACGGCGGCCGTCGACGCCTCCTGCTGGACCCTCGACCGGACGGCGATCCAGTCCGTCTCCGTGATCGGCGCGCACGCTCTGGCGCTGTTGCGGACGCAGCGGGTCGACCACTCGGACGCGTCCGTCGCCGAGCACGGCACGGCCGCGCGCGACGAGGACGCCGTCGAGATCCGCGCCTTCGACACCGCCGGCCTGGCGCAGCAACTCCTGCGACCCCTCTCCGCGCTCCACGACGTCCCCGACACGCGGGGTCGTTCGACCGAGGTGGTCGTCCTCCCGCTCGCGGACGCCGAGGCGCTCGTCCTCGCGCTCCGACAGGACCGACCGGACGTCGTCGGCGCGGTCGTCGAACAGCTCCACAGCCCGCAGGCCGCAGTGCTCCTCGGCGGCGTCGCCCAGCGGATCGACGGCGGCTTCCGGCTCGACGCACTCTCCCGGAGCGGGGAGCCCATGAGACGGTGGACGGACACGTGGCTCCGTGGTGCCGACGGCTGGGTCGCCGTGTCGGTCGACACTCCGGACGTCGAAGCGGCGGGTATGGACCCGTCCACCGTCGCCGAGGGGACCCGGGTCTCGCTCCGGGCCGTCCGTCGCGCGGACATCGTCGCCGAGGTGTTGGCGATCGCCGCGACCATCCAGGGAGCACGGGCATGAGCGGCATCACGGTCTCCGGTGGAGCCGGAGGCGTCGGCGCGAAGCTCGACGACATGCGACTGCAGGCGCAGCAACTCGCCACGTTGTCGACCGAGCTGATCGGGCGTTCGGGCACGGCCGCTGCGAAAGCGGTCGACGGCGACCTGCTCGAATCCATGATCCTGTCGCCGGTGACGGGGGCGGCTGCGGAAGGCGCCATCGTCCTCGCCTCCGGTTCCCTGCTCCTCGTGGCGACCGAGACCGGCGTCTCCGCCGTCTTCCTCGAGGGCGCCGTGGTCGCCTACGAGACCGCCGACCAGCTGATCGCCGCAGCGACCGTCGCCCTCCACAACGGGGTCGCCTTCGTCATCGGCGTCCTCGCGGTGCCGGTCGGCCTCGTCGCAGCGGCGGGCGTGGCGGTGGTGGGCGGGGCGTGGATGCTCACCGTGGCAGGCGTCAACGTCGTCGTCGAGGGTGTCGACTCGCTGGTCGAGGGCGCCCAGCAGACGCTGGACCAGATCGGCGACAACCCCTGGCTGCTGCTCTCGCCGGCCGGCGTCGCGGGACTGTTCACCGCCAACTCGATCGCCGCCTACTCACCGCAGGAGGTCATCGACCGGACCGCCGCGACGTATGCGGACGCACTCGCGAGACTGCAGGAACTCGCTCCGATCGCAGGTCAGGCGGCCAACGAATGGTTGGGCGACAACGCGTGGATCGAGGACATCCTCACGGACGGCGCTCCAGGCCTGCTGGCCGGCCTCACCTTCCTCCCCGGGTTGTTGCCCGGCTTCAACGGACTCATGTCGGTCGTGACCGGCCAGGGCTGGCCGCCGCTCACCTATGAGCAGGCGATCGACGCCATCGCCACCGGTGGCGGCCGGTTCGGCCTCTTCGACGACGGGCGGGGCGGACTCGCCATGGATCCCGACGACCCCTCACAGCCGCTCGCCGTGTCTCGAGACCGAACCGTCACCGACCTCGGCGACCTCCTGCAGGGTTCGGCGGACATCGACAAGGGTGAGGACGAGCTCAGCAACATCCGCGTGATCCAGTCGGCCGGACCGCCGCCGAGCTGGATCGTGCAGATCCCGAGCACGCAGGTCTGGGATCCGCACGGTGGCGCGATCTCGAACGACCTCACCTCGGACATCGCTGCCATGCAGGGTGAACAGACGGCGCTCGGCCAGGCGGTGAAGGACGCGATGGCCGCCGCCGGCATCTCTCCGACGGACCCGGTGATGCTCGAGGGCTTCAGCCTCGGCGGGATCACCGCCGGGTCGCTGGCCTCGGACCCGGACTTCGGCTACAACGTCACGCACGTCGTCACGGCGGGCTCGCCGATCGCACGGTTCGACATCCCCGACGACGTGCAGGTCCTCTCGATGGAGTTCAACGAGGATCCGGTCGCCCGGCTCGACGGACAGGGGAACCCGGACTCGGCCAACTGGACGACGGTCCAGGGTGACGCCCCGCGACTGGGCGGCGTCAACCCGGAACAGCAGGATCCGGGGATCGCGAGTGCCCACAACGCGCAGCGGTACGAGATGATGGCGGATGAGACGTCGTCGTCGGGAGACCCGAGCGTCGACGCCTACCTGGACTCGGCGAGCGGCTTCTTCAGCGGTGATCAGCAGGTGACCGACTACAGTCCTACGCGGAGATGATCGACCGCGGCCCGGCACCGGGTCGCCCGTCCACAGCCCGTTCCCGACCGTGAGGCCTTCCATGCGCATCAGCACCATCGTCCGATCCGGCGCCGTGTCGGTCGTCCTGTTGGGGCTCCTCACCGCCTGCGGGACCGCAGCGCCGACGGCGCAACGCACCCCGGCCCGCATGCCGGACCGGACACTGGCCGCCGTCGAGGAAGCGGTCGCCGAGATCCCCGGGGCCGACTTCAGGGCCGCCCGCGCCTGGGACGGCACGACGGCGTACGTCACCGCGACGCTCTCGGCGACCGACGCCTTCACCGGCGACCCCGGTGCCCTCGTCGACTACTCCCTGGCGCAGCTCGCTTCTCAGGACGAGGTCGACCGCGGGCGCTTCGTGCGATTCGCCTTCGACGCCCCCGGGCAGACCGTCGAGTCGACGATCGCCATCCTCGCGACGCTGGACATCGCCTCCGAGCAGTACGCCGGTGGCGATTCCGTGGAGCTCTCGAGCTCCGACCTCGACGCGAGGTACGGAAGCTGGCCGGGCGAGGTACCGACCCTTCCCGCCGCGTTGGGCGGTGCGGGATGACGACGATCGAGACCGCGCGGTCCACGCACACCCTGCGCAGCGAGGGCCGGACCGACACCGGGCTGGTCCGACGCCTGAACGAGGACGCGTTCTACGCCGGCGCGCCCGCCTTCGTGGTCGCCGACGGCATGGGCGGGCACGAACGCGGCGAGGTCGCGAGCCGTGAGGTCGCGGCGGCGCTCGAACGCGGCATCCCGATCGGCATGCCGACGACGACCGAGGCGGTCGTGACCACGATCGTCGCCGCCAACGCGGTCATCCGCAGCATCCCCACGCCGAACGGGGTCATCGGCACGACCGTCGCGGGTCTCGCGCTCGTGGCGCTGTCGCCGCAGACCGACCTCCACTGGATGGTGTTCAACGTCGGCGACTCTCGCGTGTACACCTGGGCCGATGGCGCACTCCGTCGGATCACCGTCGACCACTCGGCCGTGCAGGAACTCGTCGACGCCGGTTCCATCACGGAGGAGGAGGCGCGCGAACACCCCGACCGCAACATCGTGACGAAGGCGATCGGCGTCGAGGCCGGCATCGACCCGGACGTCTGGCTCCTCCCCGTCGCCGGGCGGCAGCGGTTCCTCCTCTGCTCCGACGGGCTCACGGGCGAGCTGTCCGACGAGCTGATCGCCGAGGTCCTGTCGCAGGGCTTCGAGGGAGCCGCAGACCGCCTCGTGGAGCTCGCGCTGGCCGCCGGCGGACGGGACAACGTGACCGCGCTCGTCGTCGACGTCGTGTCGACCTCGCTGATGTCCAGCGGCCCCGGCTACGATGACGCGGGTGGTCTCGGGTATCTTGAAGAGACGATGCCGCGAGGCTAGAGGAGTGGCCGTGTACTCGTACGAAATGGAACCGGCCGAGGTCCGCCGTTGGCTCGCTGTGGCGGGGCCCGGCAGACTGGTGCTGGTCGACGCCCAGGGCGACGACACCGCCGCTGCCGCATTCGCCGCGGACCTCCCGGGCGACGCGTCGCTGTCGCTGATCGTCGACCGCCTCGCGGCCGGCGGTCTCTCGAACACGCCCGCGTTCGCCGCGGCCGTCTGGGACGAATCGGGCGCGACGGTCATCGTGCGCGGGCTCGCGGCCGCCGTCGTGACGAGCGCCGCCGGGACCGAGACGGTCCTGGGCGCCCGCGCGACCACCTGGGTCGAGGAACACCACGCCGACGCGGTGAGCGTCACGCTCCGGAGCGACCAGCCGAACCCGTCCGGCGTGCGCCTCCCGCTCGGGTCGGGAGCCGTCTGGACGACCTCCATCACGGCGACCCTCGACGAGGAGGCCACGGCTTCCCTCGCCACTCCGACCACCGACGAGCGCCGGCCGACCGAGTCGTCCACGAGCACGCCGACCGCGGCGGAGCAGCTCGCGGCCCCGCCCGTCCCGGCCCCCGCCGAGCCCGCTGCATCCGCGGCGACCTCGGACGACGCGGACGACGGGACGGACGGCGATGAGGCGACCCCGGTTGCGCACGTCGAGCCCGTTCAACCGCTCCACGTCGTGCCGTCCGTCTCCGACACCCAGTTCTTCCACGACGAGGACGACCCGGACGAGACCCCGACGACCCCGGAGGAGCCCGTCGACGAGGGTTACGACTTCCTGTTCGGCCAGACCGTGCTCCGTCCGGTCGGTGCGGCGGCGGTCGACGAGGCCGGCGACGCCGAACGCGCGGCGGCCGAGGCGTCGGCGCACCAGCAGGCGGCCCCCACCGCAGTCGCCGCGCCGGAACCCGCAGCAGCCGGACCATCGGACCTCGGCGACCACGACGGCCACACGATCCTCGCCGAGGATCTCGCCGCATTGCGTGCGCGTCGCGCGGCCGAGACCCCGCCTGCTCGATCGACCACCCCGTCGGCCACGCCGCTCACCTACCTCGAGCTCCCCGGCGGCACTCGCCAGTCGCTCGCCTCACCCGTCGTGCTCGGCCGGGCGCCGAGCGTCTCGCAGGTCCCGGCGTCGGTCGTCCCGACGCTCGTCACGCTCACGGGAGACGACATCTCGCGGAGCCACGTGCGCGTCGCGGTCGAGGGCGGCACGGTCGTCGTCACCGACCTCCACTCGCGGAACGGCACGCAGGTCGTCCTGCCCGGTCAGGCGCCGCAGTCCCTGCGACCGGGGGAGCCGACACCGGTGATCGTCGGGACCGTCATCGACCTCGGCGGCGGCGTCGCGCTGCGCGTCCGAGAGGGCTGACGTGCGCCGCTCACCTTCGCAACCGCCGGCCATCCCCGGGCTGCGGTTCGAACGACAGCTCGGAGCCGGTGGGTTCTCCGACGTCTTCCTGTACGAGCAGCAGTTGCCGCGGCGTCAGGTCGCCGTCAAGGTGCTTCTCGCCGAGCACCTCAGTGAGCAGACCCGCGAGGCCTTCGTCGCCGAGGCGAACCTCATGGCGCAGCTCTCCGCGCACCCGTACATCGTCACGATCTACACGGCGGACGTCGCCCCGGACGGCCGACCGTACCTCGCGATGGAGTACTGCGCGGGGCCGAGCCTCGCAGAGCAGGCGAAGCTGCGGCGGTTCGCCGTCGCCGACGCGCTGCGGACCGGCGTCCGCCTGGCCAGTGCGGTGGCGACCGCACACGCCGCCGGCATCCTCCACCGCGACATCAAGCCGGCCAACGTGCTCACGAACGCGTACGGTTGGCCGGCGCTGACCGACTTCGGCATCTCGCAGGCCGTCGAACTCGAGGTGCCGTCGACGGCCGGCCCCGGGCGGCCGGGCGACGTCGGCTCGACAGGCGCCTCGGGTACCCAGACGGTGGGTCTCTCCATCCCCTGGTCACCGCCCGAGATGTTCGAGGACGAGCCGCATCCCGACGTCCGATCCGACGTCTTCTCCCTGGCCGCGACGGTCTACACGCTGCTCGCCGGACGCACGCCGTTCGAGATCCCCGGGCAGTCGAACGGTGCGGCCGACCTCATCAGCCGGATCGAGCGCGGGACCGTCACCCCGCTCGGGCGCGACGACGCACCGGCGTCCCTCGTCGCGACGCTGCAGAAGGGCCTCGCGAAGGACCGCGCCAACCGTTTCGAGAGCGCCGTCGACTTCGCGCGGGCGCTGCAGCGTGTCGAGATGGAGCTGGCCTACGCGCCGACGCCCATCGACATCCCGAACCTCGTACAGCCGCAGTCGCAGGCCCCCCGACCGGACACGTCCAGCAGTGCGTCGGACGAGACGCGGGTCCGGCAGGTCCCGACGGTCGAGGCCCAGCCCCGACCCGGCGTGCCGAGTGTGCAGCCGTCCATCGGAGACGAGACGGTCGTGCGCTCGGCCGGACCGCTCGTCCAACCGATCCAGCCGTCGGCGCCGATCACCGTCGGAGCGGCCTCGGTGCCCTCCGAGACGATCCGCCGCGACCGCCTCGAGACCGCGGCTGCAGTTCCCACGGAGGATCCCGATGCCGACGCCGCCGGACGGGCCAGACGTCGCCGACTGACCCGCCTCCTCGTCGCGGGCGGCGTCGCGGTGCTCGCGGTCGGCGGTATCGCGGCCGGGATCATCTGGCAGGGCGCCGCCGCCGACCCGAAGCCGACGGCCGCGGCGACCGGGGCGCCCATCCAACTGAGCGACGTCCCCTCGCCGAAGCCGTTCGGGGTGAACATCAGCGAGGACGGCAGCGTCGTGACGTTCATCTGGGACAACCCGGATCCGCAGGACGGCGACTCGTACATCTACCAGGTGACGAGCAGCGGCAAGAACTCGCCGAAGGTACCGACCTCGACGTACGCGGTCGACCTGAAGCCGAGCGCTCCGGGTGCGCAGCTGTGCATCGAGGTGGTGATCGTCCGAGGCGGCGTCACCTCACCGGATCCACTCGAGATGTGCTCGCAGCAGTAGCTGGAGCGAGACGATGACCGACCACAGGGGGACCAGACGATGACCACGGACGAGGCGACGGACACGGCGACGACGAAGACGGCGGTGCGCGTCGAGTTCTGCGGCGAGGAGTACGCCGTGGACGCACGCAAGCCGTTCCTGATCGGGCGCGAGGGCGACCTCGTCGTCGACGAGAACCCCTTCCTGCATCGCACCTTCCTCAGTGTCACCTTCGATGCCGGGCTCTGGTGGCTCACGAACATCGGGAACACCCTCTCCGCGACGGTGACGGACACGACCGGCAACGTGCAGGCGTGGCTCGCGCCCGGTGCCCGGCTCCCGATCGTGTTCCCCGAGCTGCAGGTGTTGTTCAGTGCCGGGACGACGACCTACGACTTCACGATCACCTCGGACCTCGAGTACTTCAGTCCGTCGCAGCTCTCGACGACCACCGCCGGAACCACGACGGTCGGGCCGATCCACCTGACGAGCAGCCAGCGCCTCCTCATCGTCGCCCTGGCGGAGGACGTCCTGCGCCAGGCGTCGCCCGGTCGCGGCGAGATCCCGGCGTCGGCCGCCGCTGCCGCCCGCCTCGGCTGGAGCCAGACCACCTTCAACCGCAAGCTCGACAACGTCTGCGACAAGCTCGACAAGTTCGGGGTGCAGGGGCTCCGCGGTGGGCCGGGGAAGCTCGCGACCGGCCGTCGTGCACGGCTGGTCGAGTACGCGGTCTCGACCCGACTCGTGGACGCCAGTGACCTCCCGCTCCTCGACCACGCCGATCAGGCGGACGTCGGCGGGGGACAACCGGTTCGTGGTTGACCCTCGCAACCGTTTTCCATGACGGACTTCTTTGTTAGAGTGACTCCGCGTTTGCAGCGTGGCGCATCGACCGATGCTTGACCGAACATCACCTGGGGGACCGTGAGCAACTGGAGTGCCTGGCTGCGCAAACGCAAGACGGCGGCGTCCATCACGGCCCTGTCGGTCCTCGTCGCCGTACCGGTGACCGCCGCACTCATCCACCAGGGCTTCCCGGTCACGGAGGTCGACCTCGAGTCCCGCGACGTCTGGGTCACCAACGGCGAGTCGCTCCTCGCGGGGCGTCTCAACGATCAGATCTCCGAACTCGACGGTGCGGTGTCGACGGCGTCGAACAACGCCGACGTGCTGCAGGACGGTGACGACGTCTTCCTCCAGGACAAGGCGCTGTCCTCGCTCGAGCGCATCGACCCGGCCTTCACGAGCCTCATCCAGCGTGTCTCGCTGCCGACCGGCGCGACGGTGCACTACGGCGGCGACCGACTCTCGGTCGTGGCGGGGGAGACCGGCAAGCTCTGGTCCGTCGACGCCGCGGGCGAGCTCCGCTTCGACCCCACGGAGACGAAGCCGATCGTGTCCATCGGCAAGGCCGGTCAAGCGGTCGTCACCTCGACGGGCACCATCCTCGCGGTCGCACCCGCGAAGGGGCGCCTCTACCGCATTTTGCCCGACGGCACGAAGACCGAGTCGAAGCTCCCGAAGCTCGACGACTACCAGTTGAGTGCGGCCGGTGAGCAGGCCGTCATCCTCGACGTGAAGTCCGGCGACCTCGTGAAGCAGGACGGCTCCGTCGTCGAGCTGCCGGGCAAACCGCTGAAGATCCAGGAGCCGTCGGCATCGGACGACGCCGCCGTCATCGCCACCGGTGACTCGCTCGTCCGCGTCCCGCTCGGCGGCGGCGACCCCGAGGTGCTCGACGCCGATGTCACGACGGCGGCGACGAGCGCTGCCGAGGTCACGGCACCGGTCAACCTCGACGGCTGCATGCACGGAGCCTGGGCCTCATCGAGCCGCTACGCAGCCGAGTGCGCCGACAAGAAGCCCGTCATCGAGGACATCAACCCGGAGACCATCGGCCAGCAGCTCGTCTTCCGGGTCAACCGCTCGGTCATCGCCCTCAACAACGTCCAGACCGGCAACTCCTGGCTCGTGCAGGCGAACATGCGTCTCGTCGACAACTGGGACGAGGTGACGCCCCCGCAGGAGGAGGACGGCGAGGACGGCGATGAGAAGGCCTCCGAGCAGTCCTTCGAGGACACGCTCGCCGAGCGCACCGAGGAGAACCGTCCGCCCATCGCCCGCGACGACGCGTTCGGCGTCCGCCCGGGTCGCGCGACCGTTCTTCCACTGCTCGACAACGATTCCGACGCCGACGGCGACGTCCTGACGATCCAGAACACGAGCGACGTCGCGGCCGAGACCGGCAAGCTGGAGTACATCGACGGCGGGCGCGCGCTCCAGTTCACCCCGGCCGAGGGCTTCGTGGCCGGGACGACGTCGTTCCGGTACTCCGTCAACGACGGCCGCCCAGGCGGCGTGGCCGAAGCGAACGTGAGCATCGCCATCAAGCCACCCGAGGTCAACGAGCCGCCGACGTCGCATCGCGAGGCCGCAGTGTCGGTCGAGGCCGGGCAGACGGTCACCTACAACGTGCTCGCCGACTGGCGTGATCCCGACGGCGACGACATCTTCCTCCAGTCGGCCTCACCGGCGTCCAGCGACCTCGTCCGGTTCACCCCGGACGGCTTCGTCACGTTCACGCACGCCTCGCCCGAAATGGGCCCGCGCGACGTCAAGTTCGTCGTGTCCGACGGGGTCAACTCGGCGGAGGGCACCCTCAAGGTCGATGTCCAGCCCGCCGGAGCCTTGAGCCCGATCGGCACACCCGACTTCGTCTCGACCTTCGTCGGCGAGTCCGCGCTCGTCCAGCCGTTGGCGAACGACCAGTCACCGAGTGGGGCCCCGCTCGGTCTCATCGGCGTCGAAGCGTTGCAGGGCGGTCTCGTGTCCTCGCCGAGCCTCGAGAAGCAGTCGGTCACCGTCTCCTCGAACGAGCCCGGCACCTACTACCTGAAGTACACGCTCGGCGCCGGTATCGCCTCGAGCATCGGGCTCATCCGCGTCGACGTCCTCGAGAAGCCGACCGACGTGCGTCCGCCGGTCGCCGTGAAGGACGAAGGCTATCTGCGTCCGAACGAGACGATCACGATCCCGGTCCTCGCGAACGACGAGTCGCCGGGTGGGCAGGTGCTCGCCGTGCAGTCCGTCTCCGTTCCCGACGAGTCCACCTCGTTGTCCGTCGAGGTCCTCGACAGCGCGGTCATCCGCGTGTCCTCCTCCGCGCCGATCGAGCAGCAGCTGCAGTTCACCTACGTCGTGTCCGACGGCACCTCGTCGGCTCAGGCGGCCGTGACGGTCGTCCCGGTGCCACCGCTGCCGAAGCATCAGGCACCGGTCGCGACCGACGATGCGGTCGTCGTCCGCGCGGGCGACATCGCCAACGTCGCGGTGCTCGAGAACGACTACCACCCGGACGCGGCGGTCATGCTCGTCGACCGCCAGCTCGTCGACGACCCGACCGCCGGCCTCGCCTTCGTCGACGACGACGAGGTCCGCTTCCAGGCGCCGAGCGAACCGGGCACCTACACGACGACGTACCGTGTGTACGACACCTTCGGCGAGGCCGACACGGCGACGGTCACCTTCAACGTGGTCGGCGAGGACAAGAAGAACAACCAGCCGCCCGTGCCGCAGCTGCTCACCTCGCGCGTGTTCGCGGGTGCGACGGTCCGTGTGGACGTCCCGCTCGACGGCCTGGACCCGAACGGTGACTCCGTCGTCGTCGACGACATCGCCTCGGCACCGTTGCTCGGTCGCGTCATCGATCAGGGGAGCACCTGGTTCGTCTACGAGGCGGCTCCGGACTCCTCCGGCACCGACACCTTCCAGTACCGGGTCAAGGACACCTACGGCGCGGTCGCGGTCGGCACGATCAAGATCGGGGTCATCGGACGCCCGGAGGTCGACGGCCAGCCGAACGCGGTCGACGACTACATCGAGGTCCTGCCGGGCAAGGTGGCGTCCGTGCCGGTGCTCTCGAACGACTCCGACCCGAACGGGTACAAGCTCAAACTCGAACCGAAGCTGCTCTCGGTGGACGACGGCCTCACCGCCGAGGTCAGCAAGAGCCGTGTCGTCATCGAAGTGCCGGAGGAGGAGGCGTTCTTCACGGTCCGGTACCAGATCACCAACGGCAAGGGTGGCATCGACAGCGCCTATATCCAGGTCAAGGTCACGAAGGACGCGAAGCCGCAGTTCCCCGAGGCGGATGACCACGTCCTCGAGGACGCAGACATCGTCGGCAAGAAGACCATCGACATCGATGTGCTCGACGGCGCGCAGAACCCCGGTGGGCTGATCGACGACCTGCAGCCGAGCCTCGAAGGTGTGAACGCCGCCTCCGGCGAGGTCCGCGACGGTGGCACCATCCGGGTGACCCTCACCGACCGACGCCAGGCGATCGCCTACCGCCTGACGGACCCGGTCACGCAGCTGAGCGGTGCCGCGTTCATCATCGTGCCGGCCGCGACCGACGGCGAGCCACCGCGGATGAAGAGTCCGTTGCCGGAGCAGATCGTCAAGGTCAACGAGACGCGCACCTGGAAGCTCTCCGACATCACCGAGGCGCCCTCGGGCAAGCCCGTCACGATCGCCTCCGAGGGCAGTGTCGTCAACTTCCGGAGCAACGGCACCTCCAGCTACATCGACGACGCCACGATCACCTTCACCCCGGCGAAGGACTACCGCGGACCCGCCTCGGTGAGCTTCGAAGCCACCGACGGCCGCGAGAGCAAGCTGCTCACACTGCCGATCACGGTGGGCGACCCGAACCTCGAGGACGTCCCGCCGACGTTCACCCCGCCGACGGTGACGATCGAGGCCGGTGAGGCGCCGATCACCGTCGACCTGCGGGCGTCGAGCGACCACCCGAACCCGAAGATCCTCGCGGCGCTCACCTACCAGGGCTTCGGCGGCACGACCGCGGGCGTCCAGGGCAGCCTCTCCGGTTCGCAGGTCTCGATCTCCGCTCCTCAGGGGACGCAACCAGGCACCTCGGCCACGCTGACGTTCACCGTGAACTACAAGGAGTACTCCGTCCCGGGGTCGATCAACGTCCGCGTCGTCTCCTCGACGAGGCCGCTCCCACGTGCCATCGACGACCGCGTCGAAGAGGGCCGCAAGAACAAGGCCGAGTCGATCAGCGTGCTCGCGAACGACTACAACCCGTTCCCCGACACCCCCCTCAAGATCGTCGACGCCACCGTGGAGAGCGCGCCGGCCGGCGGAGCGACGGCGACCTTCTCCGGGAGCACGGTGACGGTGACCCCCGGCTCGTCGAAGAGCGGGACCGTCAGCGTCATCTACACGGTCCAGGACGCGACGAACGACCCCAACCGAAAGGTCCAGGGTCGCATCACGGTGATCGTGAAGGACGTGCCCGATCCGCCGACGATCGCGGTCAAGAGCGCGAAGAGCGGCAAGATCGTCGTCGTGGTGGGCGGTTCGCCGGCGAGCAACGGCGCGCCGATTCAGTCGCACACCGTCGTCTGGGACGGCGGAAAACGTGAGTGCGCCCCCGGCAACGACTGCTCCTTCGACGTCACGAACGGCCAGAACTACACCTTTAGTGCCTACGCGACCAATGCGGTCGGCAACAGTGCGAGCTCCGCGCCCGTCTCCGCGACGGCATACGGCGTGCCGACGGCCCCGCGCAATCCGAGCCTGACTGCCGGAGGCCGGGCGCCGACAACCTTGAGCGCATCGTGGAACGTTCCGAGTGACGATGGTGGCCGGATCGAAAGCTATACCTGGCGGGTCATGAAGGGCTCGAGTCAGATCGATGGGGGCACCGTGACCGGGACGAGCGCGAGTGTCCAGAACGTCGGCGAGGGCACCTATCAGCTGTATGTCACGGCGAACGGTACCGGCGGCACCAGCCCGGAAGCCGGGCCGTCCGAGACGAGTGTCAAGGCTCCGGATCCTGAACTGTGGATGACGAAGGGTCCGGGACAGGCGACGGGGCCGGGCAACGGCAACTGCACCGACACCTCGATCTGCCGATTGGTCGTCTTCAACTGGAAGAATGTGCCCGCAGGCACCTACACGGCGCGAATCAACGAGAACAATCTCAGTTCGACGACCGTGACTGTGGATTCGTCGGGCAACGGAAGTGCGACGACCCAGAACATCATGGGCATCCAGAACCGATCGTTCACGTTCACCATGACCGGTCCAGGAGGTACCTTCACCTCTTCTGCCCAGAACTGGGACAGCTGCAACTCCACCGGCTGTAGACCATGATCTTCCTCGACTCAATACGCCACTTCCACGGAAAGCACGCACTTCTATGACTGTCACGCAGGAACAGGCCACCTGGTTCGCCGACGCGTTCGGCAAGCTCGTCGGCAACGTCGAGCAGGCCATCCTCGGCAAGGAGCACGTCATCAAGCTCGTCGTCACGGCCATGCTCTCGGAGGGCCACGTGCTCCTCGAGGACTACCCGGGCACGGGCAAGACCGTGCTCGCCAAGGCGCTCGCGAACACGCTCGACGGCACGAGCTCGCGGATCCAGTTCACGCCCGACCTCCTGCCGTCCGACGTCACCGGTGTGACGATCTACGACCAGGGCAAGGGGATCTTCGAGTTCCACAAGGGACCGATCTTCGCCTCCATCGTGCTCGCGGACGAGATCAACCGCGCCTCGCCGAAGACGCAGTCGGCGCTCCTCGAGGTGATGGAGGAGGGCATCGTCACGATCGACGGCACGAGTTACGAGGCCGGCAAGCCGTTCATGGTCATCGCGACGCAGAACCCGATCGAGCAGGCAGGCACGTACAAACTGCCCGAGGCGCAGCTCGACCGCTTCCTCATCAAGACCACGCTCGGCTACCCCGATCGCCAGACCTCCGTGAACCTGTTGCTCGACGCCTCCAACCGGGCACGTGCGACGAAGGTGCAGCCGATCATCGCCTCCAGCGCGGTCATCACCATGGCGCAGCTCGCCACCGAGGTGCACGTCGACGGCAGCATCCTCGAGTACGTCGCCGACGTCGTCGCGGCGACGCGGGACGACCAGGACGTCGCCCTCGGCGTCAGCATGCGCGGTGCGCTCGCGCTCGTGCGTGCGGTCAAGACCTGGGCGATCTCGCAGGGGCGCACGTACGTCACCCCCGACGACGTGAACGACCTCGCGCAGGCCGTCCTCGCGCACCGCATCATCATCGACCCCGAGTCCGACTTCGCCGGCGTGACCGCGCAGGACGTCGTCGCCCGGGTCCTCGTCAGCATCGCTCCGCCGGCGTACCGCGCAGCATGAGCGAGACCCTCGAGCAGCGCGCCGACACCGCGCCGGACGGATCCGAGCCGGTCCGCACGGCGACGGTCGGCGCGCCTGCCGAGGCGGGGCCCGAGGGTCCCGATGCGCACATCGATGGCGCGCCGGCTCCCGCTCGACGGCCGAACCCGTTCCGCAGCGCGCTCGACGGCGTCGGTGCCGTCGTCGTGCCCTGGGCCAGGGTCGTCTGGTCGGCTGCGCAGCCCGTGCTCGCTGTCGTCAGCGGCCTCGGCTGGGTCGTGCTCGCGATCGGCGTCATCGCGACCGTCGCCGGCTTCATCCTGGGGTGGGCGGAGCTCGTCTTCCTCGGCTTCGTGCCGCTGGCCGCGTTGCTGGCCTCCGTCGCGTACCTCTTCGGGCGGTCGACCTTCCGCATCTCCATCCACTTGAACCCCAGCCGCGTCACCGTCGGGGAGCGCGCGATCGGGCAGGTCCTCATCGCCAACCCCGGCAACCGCGCCACGACGCCCACGCGCCTCGAGGTCCCCGTGGGCTACGGCCTCGCGGAGTTCGCCATCCCGGCGATCCCGAAGGACGGCGAGCACGAGGAGCTGTTCGCCGTCCCGACGAACCGGCGAGCCGTCATCCCGGCCGGGCCTGCCGTGTCGGTCCGCGGCGATCAGCTCGGTCTGCTGCGCCGCGAGGTGCGCTGGACGGAACCGGTCGAGCTCTTCGTGCACCCTGAGACCACGCGGCTCCACCCGACGGCCGCCGGTCTCATCCGCGACCTCGAGGGCCTCGTCACGAAGACCATCACGAACAACGACATCTCCTTCCACGCGCTCCGCGGGTACGTCCCCGGTGATGACCGCCGCTACATCCACTGGAAGTCCTCCGCGAAGACGGGCCAGCTCATGGTGCGGCAGTTCGAGGAGACTCGGCGGTCGCAGCTCACCATGGTGATGACGACCGACTCCCGCTACTACGCCGACGATGAGGACGAGTTCGAGTTGGCGGTGTCGCTCACCGCGTCGATCGCGACCCAGGTGATCCTCGACCAGGTGCCGATCAGCGTCGTGACCGACCGGCTCGCGCTGCGGACCCACACCGTGACCTCCTTCCTCGACGACAGCTGCAGGCTGCAGCTCGCCGAGGGCACCTTCGACACCCCACGCACCTTCGCCCGGGAGACCACGAAGCGTCTGCCTGCACCGAGTGTCGTCATCATCGTCGCCGGTTCGCGGCTCGAGGCACAGGAGTACCGGGGGATCCAACGCCTCTTCGGTCCCGACGTCAACGTGTTCGGCATCCGCGTCGAACGCGGTGCACGGGCCGGCATCAAGGACGTCGCCGGGATGAACGTCATGACGGTCGGGGCACTGAGCGACCTCGCCAAGGTCATGTCGAGGGCCCTGTGAGCGGGGTCGACGAGCGCACGACCGTGCGCCCCGGACGCGTTCCCGCCGGCTCGGCCGCGGACGTCGACGTCCAGGGCATCGTCCCGACCTTCGTCGCGCCGTGGCCGTTGCCCGGCCGCTCCTGGATCGACCTCGTGGTCGTCTTCGTCCTCGCGGCCCTCGGCCTGCTCGGCTTCGGTGCGGCGCTCAGCGGCACCGGCTTCCTCCTCGCCGGCCTCGGCGGTCTCGCGCTCGGCATGGGGGTCGGTGTCGCCTCCCACGCGCTCCGGCTGAACGCCCTCCTGACCGGTCTCTCGACCGTCCTCGTCTTCTACGTCTTCGGCAGTGCCCTGGCGATGCCGTCGGTCGCGACGTTCGCGGTCCTCCCGAACCTGCGGACCCTCGGTGGGATCAGCATCGGGGCGGTGTTCGGGTGGAAGGACTTCGTCACCCTGCAGACCCCGCTGAGCGCGCCCGCCTACATCATGACCCTGCCCTACGTCGCGGGGATGCTCGTCGGGGTGGTCTCCGCCGTGCTCGCCGTCCGCTGGCTGCCGCGCCGTCCGCAGGTCGCCGTGCGCTGCGCCGTCCTGCTCGTCGGCCCGACCGTACTGTACGCGCTCGGCGTCCTCCTCGGCACGCAGACGCCCTTCCTGGCGGCCGTCCGCGGGATCGCGTTCGCGCTGATCGCCCTCCTCTGGCTCGGGTGGCGGCCGGGTGCCGGTCGTGGCGAGAACGCGGCGGCGTCGACCACCGCCGTCCTCCGTCGCAAGAAGATCATCGGCACGGCCGTCCTCGCCGCGGTCGCGGTCGTCGTCGGCGGCGGCGCGGCCGTGGTCGCCTCACCGCCCACGGACTCCCGGTTCGTCCTCCGCGAGGTCGTCACCCCGCCGTTCGACCCCCTGGAGTACCCGAGCCCGCTCGCCGGGTTCCGCGAGTACACGAAGGACCTCGCCGAGACGAAGCTCTTCACCGCCACCGGCCTCAAGCCGGGGGATCGGATCCGTCTGGCGGCCATGGACAGCTACGACGGACGCCTGTGGACCGTCTCGGGACCGTCCACGGCGACCGACGGCTCCGGTGCCTTCGAACTCGTCGGCGACCACCTGCCCGGACCGAAGCTCATCACGGCCGGTGGCGACCGTCGGGTGTCGATCGACATCACCGGCTACGACGACATCTGGGTGCCCAGTGTCGGATATCCGAGCGCGCTCACCCTCGACGGTAAGGCGTCGGAGCGATCCGAGGACATCCGCTACAACGCCGAGAGCGGCGCGGCCGTCATCACCTCGGGCATCGGCACGGGCGACGACTACGAGGAGCGGACCACGACGCAGGCCGTCCCGAGCGACACGGCCCTCGCGACGACACCGACCGCAGCGGTCGAGCTGCCGCCCGTCACGAACATCCCCGACATCGTCGTCGCGAAGGCCTCGGAGTTCGTCGGCACCGAGACGACGCCCATGGGGCAGCTGCGCGCGATCGAGCAGACCCTCCGCACCACCGGGTTCCTCAGCCACGGGCTCGCCTCGGACAGCTCTCCGTCACGCGCCGGCCACGGTGCCGACCGGATGTCGGAGCTGTTCACCCGCACACCGATGGTCGGCGACGAGGAGCAGTACGCGTCGGCGTTCGCGCTCATGGCCCGCTCGCTCGGCTACCCCGCGCGGGTCGTCATGGGCTTCGCGCCCGAGGTGACCGAGGGCCAGGGTTCGGTGCAGGTCGTCGGAGACGACGTGACGGCGTGGGTCGAGGTGCCCTTCGAGGGCTACGGCTGGGTGGCGTTCTCACCGACCCCCGATGAGACCGAGATCCCGCAGGACCAGGACCCGAAGCCGAAGACCGAGCCGCAGCCGCAGGTGCGTCAGCCGCCGCGCAGCGACAACCTCGACGACAGCCTCCTCACCGAGGCCTCGATCGACGATGGCGACGACAAGGACAAGAACGACGGACTCGTGATCCCGGAGTGGGTCTGGTGGCTCGCGCTGATCGTGGGTGTCCCGGTGTCGCTGTACTTCATCCCGCTCCTCGCCATCTCCGGCGCGAAGCGTCGGCGGACGAAGCGTCGCCGCGCGGGCAGTGGTGACCGCAGCGCCGCCGGTGCGTGGGACGAGCTGATCGACCGCTACGCCGAGCTCGGGTACACGGTGCCCCCGGCCGCCACGCGGTCGGCCACGGCGTCCATGCTCGGTGCCCAGGAACCAGAGGGCGCGACCACGCTCACCGTGCTCGCGGGGACGACCGACGATGTCGTCTTCTCCGGTCGTGACGTGGACGACACGACGGCCGACGAGCTGTGGCAGCGGTCGGAGGCCGAGGCCTCCCGGGCACAGGGAGCGCTCGGCTGGTTCGCCCGCCAGCGGAGCCGGTTCCGCTACCGCGCGAAGCGCAGTCTCGTGAGCCGGCTGCAGCCGTCCGGTGCGCTCGCCCGTCGAGCAGCACGGGACCAGCGCGCCGCCGGGCGGCGCTGAGGCCGATACGACCGCCGAGGCGCTACCCTCGGTGAGTATGGAGCGCTCGCTCGAGACCAGCGTGAGCCAGGCCGTCGACGCCTGGCTCCGGTGGCTGCCGCGCTGGCACCCCGCCGCCCACCGTGGACGCACCCGGATCTGCCGCCGGTGCATCGGGTCGCCGATCCTCCGGGCGGCCGGCCTCGTCGACGACGTCCCGCACCAGGTGCAGCACGGCCTGGCCACCCGGATGAAGGCAATCGTCGACCACGCGGTGGCGGAGTACACCGAGCGGAACCTCCCCGTCCTCCGCGCCGAACTGCGCGCGGCGGACCTGCGCGAGGCGCAGCGCTCCTACCGCCCGGGGGAGGGGCTCGACCCGGAGTTCGACGGGTTGCAGCTCGACCCCGACCCGGATCCCGAGCAGCCCTACCTCTTCACCCTCGCGGAGCTCGGCGAATCCCAGGCGAGGGCCGTCCCGCCACCCCCGCCGTTGTCGGACGACGCGAAGGAGGCGCTGCGCACCGAGATCGCCCTCGCCGACCAGTGCGCGAACGAGACCGGGCGCCGCATCTGCGAACTCCTCGTCGGGCACCGCCTCGCCATCCACGACGCCGTGGAGCGGTACGTCGAACCGCAGGTCACCGCGCTCCTCGACGACCTCGCGCTGGAGCTGGATTCCCCCACCTCGCCCTGGTAGCCGTCGGGGTTCACCCGGACGCAGGAGGGGAGATCTCCCCATCGTGCTGTCCGACACCCGTCACTATACTTTCGAGCACTTGTCATCAGCACGATCCATGCTCATTGGGGGCGCAACACCATGACCGATCCCGGAGATCAGAACCCGCAGCAGCCCCAGTGGCAGCGACCACCCGCTCAGCCCGACCCGCAGCAGGGGTGGCAGGGCAACGGCCCGCAGCAGTCGGGCTCAGGCCAGCAGCAGACGGGTCAGTACGGACAGCAGTCGCCGTACGGGCAGTCGCCGACGCAGCCGTCTGGGCAGTACGGGCAGCAGTCCGGCCAGTACGGTGAGCAGTCGTCCGGCCAGCAGAACCAGCAGACGGGCCAGTACGACCAGCAGACCGGTCAGTACAGCCAGCAGACCGGTCAGTACGGTCAGACGGCGCAGTACGGCCAGCAGCCGACCGAGCAGTTCGGTCAGCAGGGAACCGGTCAGTACGGCCAGCAGCCCACGGGGCAGTACGGCCAGCAGCCCACCGAGCAGTACGGCCAGGCGCCCTACGCGCAGGGCGCCGGCGGGTACGGCGGCGGCCAGCAGCCGCCCAAGAAGAAGCTCTCGAAGAAGGGGCTCACCGGCATCATCGCCGGCGGGAGCGCCCTCCTCCTCATCATCGTCGGTGGCATCGTCGGCGTCAGCGTCGGCAACGCCCTCCACGCCCCGGAGGTGACGGTCAAGAGCTACCTCGACGCCCTCAAGTCGGGCGACGCCGAACAGGCGCTCAAGCTCTCCGGTACCGAGGTGTCGGCGGCCGACGTGCTGCTGACCGACGACGCGTACAAGGCGGCGTCCGAAAAGGTCTCCGGCTACACGATCGGGAAGACGACGACCAGCGGGAACACCGCGACCGTCGAGGCCCGTCTCACCCAGGGTGGCGAGAGCGTCGACCAGGAGTTCACGCTCACCAAGGTCGGCAAGGACGCCGTGCTCTTCGACAAGTGGAAGCTCGAGGCTCCCGAACTCAGCACGGTCCAGGTCGACGTGGTCGCCCCTGAGGACGCGGTCGCGACGGTCGGCGGCGTCGACCTCACTGACGTCGAACCGATCGCCGAGGGTTCGTACCAGCTGCGCGCCCTCCCGGGCACCTACGACGTCGCCCTCAGCGAGAGCGACTGGTACACCGCCGAGGCGACGACCACGACGGCCGTGGGCTTCGGTCAGGCCGCGGAACCCGCGACGCTCGCCGTCGCCCTCACCGACGCCGGGACGACCGCCGTCGAGGAGGCCGTCAACGCGTACATCGACGGCTGCGGTGCGGCGACGGAGCTCGCCCCGGAGGGGTGCCCCTTCGAGATCCGCAACGACACCGGCTTCACCCCCTCCGGTGTGACCTGGAAGTTCGACACGCGCCCGACCTTCACGATCGGTGACTTCGCGGGAGGCGGCTGGACCGTCGACTCCGAGACCGTCGGACGCATGTCGATGACCTGCACGCTGACCGACCCGGCCACCGGCCAGACCGGTCCGGGCTACAGCATCAACCCCGTCGACTTCGTCGTCGGCGGCACGATCGAGGGCTTCACCGACGAGGGCGCGACCTTCGTCCCGTCCCCGTAGACGCCGAGCTGTACGGCCCCTGGGAGCGATGCTCCCAGGGGCCGTCGTCGTTTGACCACAGCCTGTCGGCGGGCTAGTCTTGTTTGGGTGTGCGCGCTGTCGTGCGCTCTCGTGCTGTCCACGTTCTCCGGAGCCTGGCTCGGGGGAGTGGACAGCAGTCTTGCACCATCGGGTTGATCCCCGCCGGGCTGGTCCCGGTTGCCGATCGCCCCCACGGCATACCCACCACGAAAGCGACGCGCACTCGCGCGGCGCCGGTGGGTCCATACGACCTCGTGATCCGGGAGACCGGTCCACGAATGCTGCAGTACCACTGTCACCGTGCAGTCATCATCAAGGAGCAAGTAGTGCCAACCATTCAGCAGTTGGTTCGGAAGGGCCGCAGCCCCAAGGTCGTCAAGACCAAGGCGCCCGCCCTGAAGAGCAACCCCCAGCAGGCCGGCGTGTGCACCCGCGTGTACACCACCACCCCGAAGAAGCCGAACTCGGCGATGCGCAAGGTCGCCCGCGTGAAGCTGCGCAACGGCACCGAGGTCACCGCGTACATCCCCGGTGAGGGCCACAACCTCCAGGAGCACTCGCTGGTCCTGGTCCGTGGTGGTCGTGTGAAGGACCTCCCGGGTGTCCGTTACAAGATCGTCCGTGGCGCCCTCGACACGCAGGCCGTCAAGAACCGCAAGCAGGCTCGCAGCCGCTACGGCGCGAAGATGGAGAAGAAGTAATGCCTCGCAAGGGTCCAGCTCCGAAGCGTCCCGTCGTCGCCGATCCCGTCTACGGCGCCCCCATCGTCAGCCAGCTCGTCAACAAGATCCTGCTGGACGGCAAGAAGGGCCTCGCTGAGCGCATCGTCTACGACGCACTCGAAGGCGTCACCGCCAAGAACCAGGGCGACGCCGTCGTCACGCTCAAGAAGGCGCTCGACAACGTCCGCCCGACCCTCGAGGTGCGTTCGCGCCGCGTCGGTGGTTCCACCTACCAGGTGCCGGTCGAGGTCAAGCCTCACCGCGCCAACACCCTCGCCCTGCGCTGGCTCGTGAGCTACGCGAAGGGCCGCCGCGAGAAGACGATGACCGAGCGTCTCCAGAACGAGATCCTCGACGCATCGAACGGTCTCGGTGCAGCTGTCAAGCGTCGTGAAGACACGCACAAGATGGCCGAGTCGAACAAGGCGTTCGCGCACTACCGCTGGTAGTCGCCGCCCGATGCGAGGGCGGGCGATCCGCCCGCCCTCGCGTCACCGAGTGAATCAGCTCACCCCTACCTATCCCCGGAGGACCCCGTGGCACAAGACGTGCTCACCGACCTGAACAAGGTCCGCAACATCGGCATCATGGCCCACATCGATGCCGGCAAGACCACCACCACCGAGCGCATCCTGTTCTACACGGGCGTCAACCACAAGATCGGCGAGACCCACGACGGTGCGTCGACGATGGACTGGATGGCGCAGGAGCAGGAGCGCGGCATCACCATCACGTCCGCCGCGACGACCTGTTTCTGGAACAAGAACCAGATCAACATCATCGACACCCCCGGCCACGTCGACTTCACGGTCGAGGTCGAGCGTTCGCTCCGCGTCCTCGACGGCGCGGTCGCGGTGTTCGACGGCAAGGAGGGCGTCGAGCCCCAGTCCGAGACCGTCTGGCGTCAGGCCGACAAGTACGACGTCCCGCGCATCTGCTTCGTCAACAAGATGGACAAGCTCGGCGCCGACTTCTACTTCACCGTCGACACGATCATCAGCCGCCTCGGCGCGAAGCCGCTGGTCATCCAGCTGCCGATCGGTGCCGAGTCCAACTTCGAGGGCGTCGTCGACCTCGTCGAGATGCGTGCGCTCACCTGGCGCGGAGACGCCAAGGGTGACGTCGAGATGGGCGCCAAGTACGCCATCGAGGAGATCCCGGAAGACCTCAAGGAGAAGGCGGCCGAGTACCGCACCGCGCTCCTCGAGGCCGTCGCCGAGACCGACGACGCACTCATGGAGAAGTACTTCGGTGGCGAAGAGCTGACCGTCGCGGAGATCAAGGCCGCGATCCGTCACCTCACCATCACGAGCACCATGTACCCGGTCCTCTGTGGCTCCGCGTTCAAGAACCGCGGCGTCCAGCCGATGCTCGACGCCGTCATCGACTACCTCCCCTCCCCGCTCGACGTCCCGGCCATCGAGGCCCACGACGCGCGCGACGAGGAGAAGGTCGTGGAGCGTCACCCCGACTCGACCGAGCCCTTCACCGCGCTCGCGTTCAAGGTCGCGGTGCACCCGTTCTTCGGTCGCCTGACGTACGTCCGCGTCTACTCGGGTCGTCTCGACTCGGGTGCGCAGATCATCAACTCGACCAAGGGCAAGAAGGAGCGCATCGGGAAGATCTTCCAGATGCACGCCAACAAGGAGAACCCGGTCGACTTCGTCACCGCCGGTCACATCTACGCGGTCATCGGCCTGAAGGACACCACCACCGGTGACACCCTGTCCGACCCGCAGAACCAGGTCGTCCTCGAGTCGATGAGCTTCCCGGAGCCCGTCATCGAGGTCGCGATCGAGCCGAAGACCAAGGCCGACCAGGAGAAGCTGGGCACCGCGATCCAGAAGCTGGCCGAAGAGGACCCGACGTTCCGCACCGAGCAGAACACCGAGACCGGCCAGACGGTCATCAAGGGCATGGGCGAGCTCCACCTCGACATCCTCGTCGACCGCATGAAGCGCGAGTTCAACGTCGAGGCCAACGTCGGCAAGCCGCAGGTCGCGTACCGCGAGACCATCAAGCGCAAGGTCGAGAAGTACGGCTACACGCACAAGAAGCAGACCGGTGGTTCGGGTCAGTTCGCGAAGATCCAGTTCGATCTGGAGCCGATGGACGTCACTCCGGAGACGACCTACGAGTTCGTGAACGCCGTGACCGGTGGTCGCATCCCGCGCGAGTACATCCCGTCGATCGACGCCGGTTTCCAGGACGCCCTGCAGGTCGGTGGCCTCGCGGGCTACCCGGTCGTGGGTGTCAAGGCGATCATCACCGATGGTGCGGCGCACGACGTCGACTCCTCGGAGATGGCGTTCAAGATCGCCGGCTCGATGGGTCTCAAGGAGGCCTACTCGCGTGCCAACCCCGTCCTCCTCGAGCCGCTCATGGCGGTCGAGGTGCGTACTCCTGAGGAGTACATGGGCGACGTCATCGGAGACCTCAACTCGCGCCGTGGACAGATCCAGTCCATGGACGACGCCACCGGCGTCAAGGTCATCCGTGCCAACGTGCCGCTCTCCGAGATGTTCGGCTACATCGGCGACCTCCGGTCGAAGACCTCTGGTCGTGCCGTGTACTCGATGACGTTCGAGAGCTACGCGGAGGTCCCGAAGGCTGTCGCCGACGAGATCATCCAGAAGAACAAGGGCGAGTAGTCACTCACTCTCTCTTCACCGCGGTCCGGCCGGGTGTGCGAACACCCGGGCGGATCGCGTAACATGAATACACATCCCTGCAGTGCGTCGGGCATCGAATGGTGCCCGGCGTCCCGCACAACGTCCTGAGGAGGACTCACAGTGGCAAAGGCCAAGTTCGAGCGGACCAAGCCGCACGTCAACATCGGTACGATCGGTCACGTCGACCACGGCAAGACCACGCTCACCGCGGCGATCTCGAAGGTCCTGGCGGACAAGTTCCCGTCCGCGACCAACGTGCAGCGCGACTTCGCGTCGATCGACTCCGCGCCGGAAGAGCGTCAGCGTGGTATCACGATCAACATCTCGCACGTCGAGTACGAGACCCCGAAGCGCCACTACGCGCACGTCGACGCCCCCGGTCACGCTGACTACATCAAGAACATGATCACCGGTGCTGCGCAGATGGACGGCGCGATCCTGGTCGTCGCCGCCACTGACGGCCCGATGGCTCAGACGCGTGAGCACGTGCTGCTCGCCAAGCAGGTCGGCGTCCCCTACCTGCTCGTCGCGCTGAACAAGTCCGACATGGTCGACGACGAGGAGATCCTGGAGCTCGTCGAGCTCGAGGTCTCCGAGCTCCTCGCCTCGCAGGGCTTCGCTGAGGACGCACCGGTCGTCCGCGTCTCGGGCCTCAAGGCGCTCGAGGGCGACGAGAAGTGGGTGCAGAGCATCCTCGACCTCATGGACGCCGTGGACGCCAACGTCCCCGACCCCGTGCGCGACAAGGACAAGCCCTTCCTCATGCCGATCGAGGACGTCTTCACGATCACCGGTCGTGGAACCGTCGTCACGGGCCGCGCCGAGCGTGGCACGCTCGCGATCAACTCCGAGGTCGAGATCGTCGGCATCCGCCCGACGCAGAAGACGATCGTCACGGGTATCGAGATGTTCCACAAGCAGCTCGACGAGGCATGGGCCGGCGAGAACTGTGGTCTCCTGCTCCGTGGCACGAAGCGTGAAGACGTCGAGCGCGGCCAGGTCGTCGTGAAGCCGGGTTCGGTCACGCCGCACACGAACTTCGAGGGCACCGCGTACATCCTGTCCAAGGATGAGGGTGGGCGTCACAACCCGTTCTACGCGAACTACCGTCCGCAGTTCTACTTCCGCACCACCGACGTCACCGGCGTCATCACGCTGCCCGAGGGCACCGAGATGGTCATGCCCGGCGACACCACCGACATGACCGTTGAGCTGATCCAGCCCATCGCCATGGAGGTCGGCCTCGGCTACGCCATCCGCGAGGGTGGCCGCACCGTCGGCGCCGGCACCGTCACCAAGGTGCTCGCGTAAGCATCCGCTGACGCGAACCCCTGATCGACCTCAGGGTCGGCACGGTTCCACACGAAGGGCCCGGAGCATTTCGCTCCGGGCCCTTCGTCGCGCGCGCCGTCGGCCGGTCGGCAATCCAGCGACTCATATGTAAGATATCGGGCGACCCATTCTGCATCGAGCCGCCCGAGGTGACCGTGTCCCGTTCGTCCACCCGCCCGCGTCGTCTGTCGCGCCCACGTGTCCTGATCCCGAGCGCCGTCGCCCTGTCCGTCCTGCTCGGCATCGCTGGAGCCTCCGTGTCGGCGGCGGTGGAGGCCATGTCCGTCCGGGAGGAGCTCGAGTCGGTCCTGCCGGAGCTCGAGACGATCCGGGCGGGCGGCTATGGCGGCGGCACCGACGCGATCGATCCTGCCGCCGTGGAGCGTGCAGGAGATGCGCTCGAGCGGGCACTGGCGTCGACGCAGCGGCCCGACTGGTGGCTTGCGGAACGCGTGCCCGTCTCCGGGGCGAACTTCGAGGCGGTGCGCACGGCCGTCGAGGCGGCGCACGTGGTCGTCGACGAGGTCGTCGAGCCGGTCCTCGCCCTGTCCCTCGACGGACTGGCGGTCGACGGGCGACTGGACACGGAGCGGGTGGGGAGACTCGCCCGGAGCTCGGCGCGTGCGCTCGAGCGACTCGAGGAGCAGGTGGCGCGCCTCGACCGTCTCGACCGTTCGGTGCTCCTGCCGCAGGTGGTGTCGGCGCTGGGTGGACTCGAAGGACCGCTGCGCGAGGCCTCATCGCTCGCCGCGCGGCTCGCACCGGTGCTTCGGGCGCTGCCCGGGTTCCTGGGGGAGGAGGGTCCGCGAGACGTTGTCGTGCTGTTCCAGAACTCGGCGGAGAGCCGGGCCCTCGGCGGCATCGCAGGAGCTTCGGTGCTCGTGCACGTCGAGGAGGGGGTGCTCAGCGTGACCAGGACCCTCGGCGGCGCGGACTTCGTGTCGCACGCCGATCCGGTGGTGCCCCTGCCGGCCGATGCCGACGCGCTCTACCGGACCGAGGGCTACGCTGCCGCAGGTACCTCCATCCATGAGGTGACGGCGCGGCCGGACTTCCCGTACGGTGCGCAGGTGGCCTCGCGGCTGTGGGAGGAGAGCCAGGGCGTCGTGCCGGACCTGGTGCTGGCCGTGGATCCGGTCGCGTTGTCCCACCTGCTGCGAGCGACCGGCCCCGTGGTGCTGGCCGACGGCACGGAGGTGTCGAGCGAGACGGTGGTCGACGAGCTCCTGAACGGCGTGTACCGAGACCACCCCGGTCTCAGTGACGAGGCGAACCGAGCCCAGGACGCGACCTTCACCGCCGTCGTGCAGGCGCTCGCGTCGCAGCTGCAGGCGGGGTCCATGGAGGTGCCCCGGGCGATCGACGGCTGGGTCCAGGCGGTCGACGAGCGGCGTCTGCTCGCCTGGAGTCCCGACCGCGTCGAGGAGCGGGCTCTGGTGCTCGCCGGGGTGAGCGGCGGTCTGCCCGAGCGTTCGTCTCGTTCGGTGCCGTTCGGGCTGTACCTCTCGGACGCGGTCGGGTCCAAGCTCGAGTACTACCTCCGACAGCAGGTCCGTGTCCGTGCGGGGTCGTGCGACGTCGACGGAACCCGCACGGTGATGGTCACGTCGGAACTCTCCAACACGATCGACACGGAGCCGGAGCTCGACACGGAGGCGTTCGACTACATCGCGGGGTTCCACGAGCGTGAGGGGCTCCCACGTGGTTGGATGCGCCTGCGGGTCATGGCCTACGCGCCCGACGGCGCCGTCATCCGCTCGGTCCGGGTTGACGGCGTCGAGGTCCCGTACGCGGCCGGATCGGACGACGGACGCCCGGTGGCCTATGTGGTGGTGGCGATCGCGCCGGGCGCGACGGTGACGCTCGACGTCGATGCGGACGTGTCCGGCGCGACGGTCGACGCGGTGCGGTTCGAGGGCACCCCGGGGGTGCGTGCGGTCGAGGTCGACAACGTCGTCGAGCCCTGCTGAACAGCCGCGACTCGGTGCTCACGACACCCGAGACTGGGCGGATCCTGACCATCCGCCGATCGCGACACGCCCGGGTTGCACGCATGGTGGATCCGTGGCAAACTAGTCCAGTTCAGTATTTCGGACGAGCGTGCCTGTGCGCGCTCCGGCGGATCACTGCCAGGTAGTGCATAGGAGCTCCCAGACGCGGCAACGCGACAGGGATCGAGCCTAGGCCGCGGGTAGCAGAACACCAATCACTTCATCGCAATCCAGGTCGTAGCAGTGCTACGCCCAGCGCCGACCACGAGTCGGGGTGGATGCCGGTGGATGACCACGAGGGTCGCAAGACACGAGTGGTCGTTGACAGCAGAACAGTGGTGCGACACCAGTAGTGCCAATGGCGCGGAGCAACCGAACGTTGCAAAGCGCACGATATGCGTCCAATACGGAGCGATCCGCACGACGCGAGACAGAGAGTGAGTCACACATGGCGGGACAGAAGATCCGCATCCGACTGAAGTCGTATGACCACGAGGTCATCGATACTTCGGCGCGCAAGATCGTCGACACGGTCACCCGTGCAGGCGCAACCGTCGTCGGCCCCGTGCCGCTTCCGACGGAGAAGAACGTGGTCTGCGTGATCCGTTCGCCGCACAAGTACAAGGACAGCCGGGAGCACTTCGAAATGCGCACCCACAAGCGTCTGATCGACATCATCGACCCGACCCCGAAGGCCGTCGACTCGCTCATGCGTCTCGACCTGCCGGCGGACGTCAACATCGAGATCAAGCTCTGAGCTCGGTAGAGACGGAAGGAAGACATGTCTAACACGAAGACCAGCAAGGGTCTGCTCGGCACCAAGCTCGGCATGACCCAGGTGTGGGACGAGAACAACAAGCTCGTTCCCGTCACCGTCATCGAGATCACGCCCAACGTGGTCACGCAGGTTCGCACCCCCGAGGTCGACGGCTACGACGCCGTGCAGATCGCGTACGGCCAGATCGATCCCCGCAAGGTCAGCAAGCCTGACGCGGGTCACTTCGACAAGGCCGGCGTGACGCCGCGTCGTCACCTCACCGAGGTCCGCACCGCCGACGCATCCGAGTACTCGCTCGGCCAGGAGCTCACCGTCGACGGTGTCTTCGAGGCCGGCCAGAAGGTCGACGTCGTCGGCACTTCGAAGGGTAAGGGTTTCGCCGGTGTCATGAAGCGTCACAACTTCAAGGGAACGGGCGCATCTCACGGTGCTCACCGCAACCACCGCAAGCCGGGCTCCATCGGCGCCTCCTCGACCCCGAGCCGTGTCTTCAAGGGCATGCGCATGGCCGGTCGTATGGGTGGCGAGCGCGTCACCGTGCTGAACCTCCGGGTTCACGCCATCGACGCCGAGAAGGGCCTGCTGCTCGTCAAGGGTGCCGTTCCCGGCGCTCGTGGCCGCATCGTATTCGTCCGCACCGCAGTGAAGGGAGCGTAGTTCCATGGCTATCGCTACTCTCGACGTGCTCGACACCAAGCTCAAGAAGGCCGGCACCGTCGACCTTCCTGCCGAGGTGTTCGACGTTCAGACCAACATCCCGCTCATCCACCAGGTGGTCGTCGCGCAGCTCGCTGCCGCCCGCCAGGGGACGCACAAGACCAAGCGCCGCGGCGAAGTGTCCGGTGCCGGCCGCAAGCCGTTCAAGCAGAAGGGTACGGGTAACGCTCGTCAGGGCTCCATCCGTGCACCTCAGATGACCGGCGGTGGCATCGTCCACGGTCCAGTGCCCCGCAACTACGCACAGCGCACCCCCAAGAAGATGATCGCCGCGGCTCTCCTCGGCGCCATCTCCGACCGCGCACGCGGCAGCCGCCTGCACGTCGTCGACTCCCTCTCGATCGGTGAGAAGCCGTCGACGAAGGCCGTGTCCGAGTACCTGACGAACGTCGCTTCCTCGAAGCACGTCCTGATCGTCCTCCAGCGCGACGACGAGGTCAGCCTCCGCAGCGTCCGCAACCTGCAGAACGTGCACGTGCTGTCGTACGACCAGCTGAACGCATACGACGTGCTCGTCTCCGACGACATCGTCTTCACCAAGGCCGCCTTCGAGGCATTCGTCGCCAGCAAGACCGGCAACACGGCCGCAACCGAGGAGGTCTCGGCATGACCGCGATCAACAAGGACCCCCGCGACGTCATCTTCGCGCCGGTCGTCTCCGAGAAGAGCTACAGCCTGATCGACGAGGGCAAGTACACCTTCCTCGTCGACCCGCGCTCGAACAAGACCGAGATCAAGCTCGCCATCGAGAAGATCTTCGGTGTCGAGGTCGCTTCGATCAACACCCTCACCCGTCAGGGCAAGACCCGTCGCACCAAGTTCGGCACCGGCAAGCGCAAGGACACCAAGCGCGCCATCGTGTCGCTCAAGTCGGGTTCCATCGACATCTTCACGGCTGTTGGCTAAGACGGCCGGGAACGAAGAGGAATAAGAAATGGCTATTCGTAAGTACAAGCCCACGACTCCTGGTCGTCGCGGTTCGTCTGTCGCGGACTTCGCGGAGATCACCCGCACCACGCCGGAGAAGTCGCTGCTTCGTCCGTTGTCGAAGACCGGTGGTCGCAACAACCAGGGCCGCATCACGACGCGTCACATCGGTGGTGGCCACAAGCGCCAGTACCGTCTGATCGACTTCCGTCGCAACGACAAGGACGGCGTCAACGCCAAGGTCGCTCACATCGAGTACGACCCCAACCGCACCGCGCGTATCGCGCTGCTCCACTTCGTGGACGGCACCAAGCGGTACATCCTCGCTCCGAACAAGCTCAGCCAGGGCGACGTGGTCGAGTCGGGTGCCGGCGCGGACATCAAGCCCGGGAACAACCTGCCGCTGAAGAACATCCCCACCGGTACGGTCATCCACGCGATCGAGCTCCGTCCCGGCGGCGGCGCGAAGATGGCCCGCTCCGCGGGTGCATCGGTGCGTCTCGTCGCGAAGGACGGCCCGTACGCGCAGCTCCGTCTGCCGTCCGGCGAGATCCGCAACGTCGACCTGCGCTGCCGCGCCACCATCGGTGAAGTCGGCAACGCCGAGCAGTCGAACATCAACTGGGGTAAGGCCGGCCGTAAGCGCTGGCTGGGCGTCCGCCCGACCGTCCGTGGTGTCGCGATGAACCCGATCGACCACCCGCACGGTGGTGGTGAGGGCAAGACCTCCGGTGGACGTCACCCGGTCAGCCCGTGGGGCCAGAAGGAAGGCCGCACGCGCCACCCCAACAAGGAAAGCGACAAGCTCATCGTTCGTCGTCGTACCGCCGGCAAGAAGCGTAAGTAGGAGTAAGAGAAGATGCCACGCAGTCTCAAGAAGGGCCCCTTCGTCGACGACCACCTGCTCCGCAAGGTCGTCACGGCGAACGAGGCCAACAACAAGAACGTGATCAAGACCTGGTCGCGTCGATCGATGATCATCCCGGCGATGCTGGGTCACACCATCGCCGTCCACGACGGTCGCAAGCACATCCCGGTGTTCGTCACCGAGACGATGGTCGGGCACAAGCTCGGCGAGTTCGCGCCCACCCGCACCTTCCGTGGACACGTGAAGGACGACAAGAAGGGCCGTCGCCGCTAACGCGGTGACGTGAAGGAGGAAGAGAAATGGTGGAGTCGATCGCCCGCGTGCGACACATCCGCGTCACCCCCCAGAAGGCCCGTCGTGTCGTCGCGCTCATCCGTGGCAAGCAGGCTCAGGAGGCCTTGGCCATCCTGAAGTTCGCACCACAGAGCGCCAGCGAGCCCATCTACAAGCTCGTTGCCTCGGCCATCGCGAACGCTCGCGTCACGGCCGACAAGGACAACGTGTTCCTTGACGAGCAGGACCTGTACATCGCGAAGGCGTACGTCGATGAGGGTGCAACCCTCAAGCGTTTCCGTCCCCGCGCACAGGGCCGCGCGTTCCGCATCCTCAAGCGCACCAGCCACATCACCGTCGAGCTCTCGACGCCTGATGAGACTGCCGGCGCTGCCAAGGCCAAGAAGGTGAGCAAGTAATGGGTCAGAAAGTCAATCCATACGGCTTCCGTCTGGGAATCACGACCGACCACGTGTCGCGTTGGTTCTCCGACAGCACGAAGAAGGGTCAGCGTTACAGCGACTTCGTCGCGGAAGACGTCAAGATCCGCCGTCTGCTGGCGACCTCGCTCGACCGCGCTGGTGTCAGCCGCATCGAGATCGAGCGCACCCGTGACCGCGTCCGCGTCGACATCCACACCGCCCGTCCGGGCATCGTGATCGGTCGCCGTGGCGCCGAGGCCGAGCGCATCCGCGCCGACCTCGAGAAGCTCACGAAGAAGCAGATCCAGCTGAACATCCTCGAGGTCAAGAACCCCGAGGCCGACGCTCAGCTCGTCGCGCAGGGCATCGCCGAGCAGCTCTCCGCACGTGTGGCCTTCCGCCGCGCGATGCGTAAGGGCCTGCAGGGCGCTCAGCGCACGTCCACCGTCAAGGGTGTCCGCATCCAGGTGTCCGGCCGCCTCGGCGGCGCCGAGATGAGCCGTTCCGAGTTCTACCGCGAAGGCCGTGTGCCGCTGCACACGCTCCGCGCGAACATCGACTACGGCTTCTACGAGGCGAAGACCACGTTCGGCCGCATCGGCGTGAAGGTCTGGATCTACAAGGGCGACATCACCAACAAGGAGCTTGCTCGCGAGCAGGCCAACCAGAAGTCGACGCGTCCGGAACGTCGCGACGGTGGCGACCGCCCCCGTCGGAACGCCGGTCCGAGCAGCGCCCCCAAGGCAGCTGCTGAGGCGCCCGCCGCCGCAGGAGTTGAGGCATAACCATGTTGATCCCACGCAAAGTCAAGCACCGGAAGCAGCACCACCCCGGCCGTTCCGGCCAGGCGACCGGTGGCACCAAGGTGTCGTTCGGTGAGTACGGTATCCAGGCCCTGACGCCCGCTTACGTGACCAACCGTCAGATCGAGTCCGCTCGTATCGCCATGACGCGTCACATCAAGCGTGGCGGAAAGGTGTGGATCAACATCTACCCCGACCGTCCGCTGACCAAGAAGCCCGCCGAAACCCGCATGGGTTCCGGTAAGGGTTCGCCCGAGTGGTGGGTCGCGAACGTCAAGCCGGGTCGTGTGCTGTTCGAGGTCGCCGGAGTCGATGAGACCCTGGCCCGCGAGGCGCTCACCCGTGCAATCCACAAGCTGCCCCTCAAGGCACGCATCATCAAGCGCGAGGAGGGCGACGCATAATGGCGATCGGATCCAAGGAGCTCACCCCCGTCGAGCTCGACACCTTTGAAGACCAGCGCCTCCTCGAGGAGCTCCGCAAGGCCAAGGAAGAGCTGTTCAACCTGCGCTTCCAGTCGGCAACGGGTCAGCTCGAGAACCACGGCCGCCTGCGCGCCGTGAAGCGCGACATCGCTCGCATCTACACGGTCATCCGTGAGCGCGAGCTCGGCATCCGTGCCACGCCGACCGTCGAGGTCGTCGAGGCCAAGGCTGAGAAGAAGACCAAGAAGGCCAAGGCCGCACCGAAGTCCGAGGACACCGCTGCAGCCGACGCCGAGACCACGAAGGAGGCCTAGACATGGCTACCGCTACTGACAAGGCCCCCGAGGGTCACGAGTCGGCCGAGCACGACGTCAAGGACGCCGCTGCTCGTGGCTACCGCAAGACCCGCCGTGGTCTGGTGACCAGCGACAAGATGGAGAAGACCATCGTCGTCGAGGTCGAGGACCGCGTGAAGCACCCGCTCTACGGCAAGGTCATCCGCCGCACCTCCAAGGTCAAGGCTCACGACGAGGCGAACTCCGCCGGCATCGGCGACCTCGTCCTGATCAGCGAGACCCGCCCCACCAGCGCCACCAAGCGCTGGCGTCTGGTCGAGATTCTCGAGAAGGCCAAGTAGGCCTCGCGGCTTACTGAGAGGAAAGCGAACAATGCTTCAGCAAGAATCACGAGTCAAGGTCGCCGACAACACCGGCGCCAAGGAGCTCCTGACCATTCGCGTGCTCGGTGGCTCCGGCCGCCGCTACGCGGGCCTCGGTGACACCATCGTCGCGACCGTCAAGGACGCGATCCCCGGTGGCAACGTCAAGAAGGGCGACGTCGTCAAGGCGGTCATCGTCCGCACCCGCAAGCAGACCCGTCGTTCCGACGGTTCGTACATCAAGTTCGACGAGAACGCCGCTGTCATCCTGAAGGCTGACGGGGACCCCCGTGGTACCCGCATCTTCGGACCGGTCGGTCGCGAGCTTCGTGACAAGAAGTTCATGAAGATCGTCTCGTTGGCGCCGGAGGTTATCTAAGTCATGGCAAAGATCAAGAAGGGCGACCTGGTTCAGGTCGTCTCCGGCCCGAAGCAGGACCGCGGTGGTTACCGCGGCAAGCAGGGTCGCGTCATCGAGGTCCTGGCGGACAAGAACCGGGTGATCGTGGAGGGCGTCAACTACGTCACGAAGCACTCCCGTGTCGGCCAGACCCAGCGTGGAACGAAGACCGGCGGCATCGAGACCGTCGAGGCTTCGATCCACATCTCCAACGTCGCGCTCGTCGACCCGGAGACCAAGGGCCCGACCAAGGTCGGCCACCGCAACGAGGAAGTCACGAAGGACGGCGTCACCAAGACGGTCCGCGTTCGTTACGCCAAGAAGTCAGGTAAGGACCTGTAATGACCGACACAGAAGTGGCGACTGGCAAAATCCAGCCCCGTCTCAAGCAGAAGTACCGCGCTGAGATCCTTCCGCAGCTGCAGAAGGACTTCGGCTTCACGAACGTGCACCAGGTGCCCGGACTCGTGAAGGTCGTCGTCAACACCGGTGTGGGCGAGGCCGCTCGCGACAGCAAGGTCATCGACGGCGCTGTTTCGGACCTCACCAAGATCACCGGCCAGAAGCCGCAGGTCACCAAGGCACGCAAGTCCATCGCGCAGTTCAAGCTGCGCGAGGGTCAGCCCATCGGCGCCCACGTCACGCTTCGTGGCGACCGCGCTTGGGAGTTCCTCGACCGCCTGCTGAGCCTCGCTCTTCCGCGTATCCGCGACTTCCGCGGTCTCTCGGACAAGCAGTTCGACGGCAACGGCAACTACACCTTCGGTCTCCAGGAGCAGTCCATGTTCCACGAGATCGACCAGGACAAGATCGATCGTGTCCGCGGCTTCGACATCACTGTCGTGACCACGGCCAAGAACGACGACGAGGGTCGCGCGCTGCTCAAGGCGCTCGGCTTCCCGTTCAAGGCGGCTGAGTCCAAGTAGGCTGAGCTTCTGCCCGGTCCTCGGTGTATGTCGAGGACCGGGCTTCCGCCCGTTCGGGGCACTCCTGCCCAGAACGGTTCAACCACCACAGGTCGGCACCCTTGCACAGGATGTCGAAACCTGGTGAACAAAGGAAACACTCGATATGACCATGACAGATCCGGTCGCAGACATGCTGACCAGACTGCGCAATGCGAACTCGGCGCACCACGACACCGTGTCGATGCCGCACTCCAAGCTCAAGGTGAACATCGCCGAGATCCTCAAGTCCGAGGGCTACATCTCCGGCTGGGAGGTCGCTGACGCGGCCGTCGGACAGACGCTCTCGCTGAGCCTCAAGTTCGGCCCGAACCGCGAGCGTTCCATCGCCGGCATCAAGCGCGTCTCGAAGCCCGGCCTCCGCGTCTACGCGAAGTCGAACGAGATCCCCAAGGTCCTCGGCGGCCTCGGCGTCGTCATCCTGTCCACCTCCAGCGGCCTCCTCACGGACCGCCAGGCCGAGAAGAAGGGCGTGGGTGGGGAAGTCCTCGCCTACGTGTGGTAGCCAGTCATGTCTCGTATTGGAAGACTCCCCATCGACATCCCGGCAGGCGTCACCATCGACGTCGCCGGTCAGAACGTCACCGTCAAGGGCCCGAAGGGTGAGCTCCAGCTCACCGTCGCGAGCCCCATCGAGGTCAAGCTCGAAGACGCACAGCTGCTCGTCACGCGTCCCGACGACGAGCGCAACTCGCGCTCGCTCCACGGCCTGACCCGCACGCTCATCGCGAACCAGATCATCGGCGTCACCCAGGGCTACACCAAGGGCCTCGAGGTCGTCGGTACCGGTTACCGCGTCGCTCAGAAGGGCAGCGCCGTCGAGTTCGCGCTCGGCTTCTCGCACCCCGTCACCGTCGAGCCGCCGGTCGGCATCACGCTGACCGTCGAGGGCAACAACAAGCTCACGGTCGCCGGTATCGACAAGCAGGCCGTCGGCGAGGTCGCCGCCAACATCCGTAAGATCCGCAAGCCCGAGCCGTACAAGGGCAAGGGTGTGCGCTACGCCGGCGAGATCGTGCGTCGCAAGGCCGGAAAGGCTGGTAAGTAACCATGGCTCGTCCAACGAAGACTGCCGCACGTGGCCGTCGCCACACGCGTCTGCGCAAGAAGGTCGAGGGCACCGCGGTCCGTCCGCGCCTCGTCGTCAACCGTTCAGCCCGTCACGTGTTCGTGCAGGTTGTCGATGACACGAAGGGTCACACCCTCGTCTCCGCCTCGACCATGGAGGACACCCTCCGGACGTTCGACGGCGACAAGACCGCCAAGTCGCGCAAGGTCGGCGAACTCATCGCCGAGCGTGCCAAGGCAGCCGGCATCGACGATGTCGTATTTGACCGTGGAGGCAACCGCTACGCAGGTCGCGTGGCAGCAATTGCCGATGGTGCTCGAGAGGGCGGATTGAACCTGTGAGCGAAGACAACAAGCAGCAGCAAGAGCCTGTGGCGACCGTGGCCGAGGCCCCGGTCGAGACCGCGGCATCGACGGCGCCCACCGGCGACCGCGAGCCGCGCGAGGCGCGCCGCGGAGGCCGCGAGCGCAACCCCAACCGCGACCGCGGTAGCCGCGACAGCGACAAGAGCCAGTTCCTGGAGCGCGTCGTGACCATCAACCGTGTCTCGAAGGTCGTGAAGGGTGGTCGTCGCTTCAGCTTCACCGCCCTCGTGGTCGTCGGTGACGGCAACGGCATGGTCGGCGTCGGCTACGGCAAGGCTCGCGAAGTCCCGCTCGCGATCGCGAAGGGCGTCGAAGAGGCGAAGAAGAACTTCTTCCGCGTCCCGCGCGTCGGCTCGACCATCCCGCACCCCACCCAGGGTGAGGCAGCAGCCGGTGTGGTGCTCCTGCGCCCCGCCGCCGCTGGTACCGGTGTCATCGCCGGCGGTCCCGTCCGCGCCGTCCTCGAGTGCGCCGGCATCCACGACGTGCTGAGCAAGTCGCTCGGTTCGTCCAACACGATCAACATCGTCCACGCGACCGTCACGGCGCTGAAGCAGCTCGAGGAACCTCGTGCCGTCGCAGCCCGTCGTGGTCTCGAGTTCGACCAGGTCGCTCCGGCCCGCCTGCTCCGTGCAGAGGCAGAGGCCGTTCAGGCGGCCGCTGCTGCGAAGGTAGGTGCCTGATGGCCCAGCTGAGGATCACCCAGATCAAGGGCAGAATTAGTGAGAAGCAGAACCAGCGCGACACGCTTCGCAGCCTGGGTCTCCGTCGCATCGGTGCTGTCGTCGTCCGTCCGGACAACGCGCAGAACCGCGGCTACGTGAACACTGTTGCTCACCTCGTACAGGTTGAGGAGATCGACTAATGGCTGAGAAGAACGAAACCACTGAGGAGAAGGCCCCCAAGGCCGCTGCCAAGGCAGCTCCGAAGACGGCTGCCGCGAAGGCCGAGCCCAAGGCGAAGGCAGCCCCCAAGGCCGCTGCAGCCAAGAAGCCCGCGAAGGACGAGCCCGCTGAGAAGCGCGAGCAGGTCCTGAAGGTGCACCACCTCCGTCCCGCCGCCGGGGCCAAGAAGTCCCGGATGCGCGTGGGCCGTGGTGAGGCGTCCAAGGGTAAGACCGCGGGTCGCGGTACCAAGGGTACGAAGGCGCGTTACAACGTCAAGGTCGGCTTCGAGGGTGGGCAGATGCCGCTGCACATGCGCACCCCGAAGCTCCGTGGCTTCAAGAACCCCTTCCGCGTCGAGTACCAGGTCGTGAACCTGGAGAAGCTCGCCGAGCTGTACCCGAAGGGTGGCGACGTGACCACGGTCGACCTCGTCGCCAAGGGTGCCGTCCGGAAGAACGAGAAGGTCAAGGTTCTCGGAAACGGTGACATCTCGGTTAAGCTGAATGTCGCGGTTGACAAGGTCTCCGGCTCAGCTGAGCAGAAGATCGTGGCAGCCGGGGGCAGCGTCAAGTAGCCCTCGGCCGGCTCCGCACAGGAGCTCACTCGGGTGGCCGGCATCATGCCGGTCACCCGGGCCGACCCCGCAACATCTCACAGGAGGCCCCTTTTGTTCAGCGCCATCGGCCGGATCTTCCGGACCCCGGATCTTCGTCGCAAGATCGGGTTCACGCTCGGGATCATCGCCATCTACCGGCTGGGGTCCTTCATCCCCGCTCCGTTCGTGAACTTCCCGAACGTGCAGCAGTGCCTCGCGAACCAGCAGGCCGCCGGCGCATCAGGCCTCTACGAGCTCGTCAACCTCTTCAGCGGTGGCGCGCTCCTCCAACTCTCCATCTTCGCGCTGGGCATCATGCCCTACATCACCGCGTCGATCATCGTCCAGCTCCTCCGCGTGGTCATTCCGCACTTCGAGACGCTGCACAAAGAAGGCCAGGCCGGCCAGGGCAAGCTGACGCAGTACACGCGTTACCTCACGATCTTCCTCGGCATCCTCCAGTCGACGACGCTCATCACGGTCGCCAAGAGCGGTGCACTGTTCGGCAACCAGGGCGGCGTCTGCGCCGACCTCATCACCGCCCAAGGCGGCACCTGGTACGGCATGCTCCTCATGGTCGTCACCATGACCGCGGGCACCGGCCTCGTCATGTGGATGGCCGAGCTCGTCACCGAGCGCGGCGTCGGCAACGGCATGTCGCTCCTCATCTTCACCTCGATCGCAGCCACCTTCCCGGGCTCGCTGGCCGCCATCTGGACCGCGAAGGGCCCGGAGGTCTTCCTCCTCGTGCTCGCAGTCGGCCTCGTGATCGTCGGACTCGTCGTCTTCGTCGAGCAGTCGCAACGTCGCATCCCGGTGCAGTACGCGAAGCGGATGGTCGGACGCAGGACGTACGGCGGCAACAACACGTACATCCCCATCAAGGTCAACATGGCCGGTGTGGTGCCCGTCATCTTCGCGTCGTCGATCCTGTACCTGCCGGCCCTCATCGCGCAGTTCAACCAGCCGACGACCGGCACCCCGGCGCCCTGGGTCCTGTGGATCCAGCAGTACCTCACCAAGGGTGACCACCCGCTGTACATGCTCATGTACTTCCTGCTCATCGTCGGCTTCACCTACTTCTACGTCGCGATCACCTTCAACCCCGAAGAGGTCGCCGACAACATGAAGAAGTACGGCGGGTTCATCCCCGGGATCCGTGCCGGACGCCCGACGGCCGAATACCTCGACTACGTGCTGACCCGCGTGACCCTGCCCGGATCGATCTACCTGGGGTTGATCGCGCTCCTGCCGCTCATCGCCCTGGCGCTGGTGGGCGCGAACGCCAACTTCCCGTTCGGCGGCGCATCGATCCTCATCATCGTCGGTGTCGGGCTCGAGACGGTCAAGCAGATCGACTCGCAGCTCCAGCAGCGTCACTACGAAGGGCTCCTGCGTTGAGCGCGGCAGCCGGCAAGCCCCGTCTGCTCATCGTCGGTCCTCCGGGATCCGGCAAGGGCACACAGGCGGCCTTCCTCGCGGAGCGCTTCGACATCCCCGCGATCTCGACGGGCGACATCTTCCGCGCGAACATCAAGGAGGGTACGGCGCTCGGGAAGCAGGTCCAGGCGATCGTGAGCGAGGGCGGGTACGTTCCCGACTCGTTGACGAACGAGATCGTCCGCGACCGGCTCCACCAGCCCGACGCCGTCGAGGGGTTCTTGCTCGACGGGTATCCGCGGACCACCGACCAGGTGGTCGCGCTCGACGCGCTGCTCGCGGAGAACGACGCGAGCCTCAACGCTGTCGTGCAGCTGCAGGCCGACACAGAAGAGGTCGTCGCTCGACTCCTCAAGCGTGCCGCCGAGCAGGGTCGCACCGACGACACGGAGGAGGTCATCCGCCACCGGCTCGACCTCTACGCACAGGAGACCGCGCCGCTGATCGAGGTCTTCACCGCTCGCGGGCTCGTCGTGGCGGTCGACGGCCTCGGTGAGGTCGACGAGGTCACCGCGCGGATCGACGCCGCCCTTGCTGCCCGCGGCATCATCGTCCCGGCCGTCTGACGCACCGACACGTCAACCACGGTGTTCCGGAAGTCGATCTACAAGACCCCTGACCAGATCCGCGCCATGATCGCGCCGGGGCTGGCCACGGCGGCCTCGCTCGATGCAGTGCGCGCGCTCGTCGCCCCCGGGGTGACGACGCTGCAACTCGACGCGGCTGCCGAGGCGGCCATCGTCGCGGCCGGCGGGCACTCCAACTTCAAGCTCGTCCCCGGCTATCGCCACACGGTCTGCGCCTCGGTCAACGAGGACGTGGTCCACGGCATCCCCGGGTCTCGCGTGCTGCAGGCGGGCGACATCGTGTCGATCGACAGCGGCGCCGAGATCGACGGCTGGAACGGCGACTCCGCGATGACCATCGTGCTGCCCGACCCCACGCGCCCGGAGCTCGTCACCGAGCGCGAGCGGCTCTCGGCGGTGACGGAGGGTTCGCTGTGGGCCGGAATCGCCGAGCTCGCGACCGCCCGACACCTCAACCAGGTCGGTGCAGCGATCGAGGAGTACGTCGAGGACCACTCACCCGAGGGGAAGCCCTACGGGATCCTCACCGACTACGTCGGGCACGGCATCGGACGCACGATGCACGAGGCGCCACCGGTGTTCAATTACCGTGTCCGCCAGCGTGGCCCCGAAGTGAAGCCCGGACTCGTGGTGGCCATCGAACCGATGGTGGTCGCCGGGAGCGCCGACACCTTCGTCCGCGACGACGAATGGACCGTCGCCACGCTCGACGGTGGTTCGGCTGCGCACTGGGAGCACAGCGTCGCCGTGCACCGCGACGGCATCTGGGTCCTGACCGCTCACGATGGCGGCGCCGCGGCTCTCGCCGCGTTCGGCGTCACCCCCGTCCGTCCCGCCTGACCGAGCGGCAGCCCGGTCGCCGTCCGGACCTCGTCCGTCCCGGTAGAGTTGCTCGGCATGAGCGTGCCGATCGTGTTCCTTCTCGACGTCCTCCCCGCGGACACCGTCATCGACGACGCCGACCTCGCGGCCACGATCACGCCGGCCGGCGACGGGTCCGGCGTCTTGAGCGTCTTCGATCTGGGCCCCGCGCGGGGGGACGGGATCTTCGAGACGATCGGTGTCGTCGGCCGGCACCCGCAGTCGGTCGACGCGCATCTCGATCGGCTGACCGAGTCGGCGGCCATCCTCGATCTGCCCGCGCCGAACCACGCACAGTGGCGCCTCGCGATCTCGCGCGCGATCGCGGAACTCCCCGACGTCGATCAGAGCGCCGTCCGACTCGTCGTGACGCGGGGGAGTGGCGGACGCCCGACCGCGTGGATCTCGGCGACGCCGGCTGACGGCTTCCCCGAGCGTGAGAACGGCATCGAGGTCGTCCTGCTCGACCGCGGTCTCGCGAGCGACGTGCAGGAGCGTTCGCCGTGGCTGCTCGCCGGCGCCAAGACGCTGTCGTACGCGGTCAACATGGCCGCGCTCCGTGAGGCGCACCGACGTGGAGCGGACGACGTGCTCTTCGTCAGCAGCGACGGCTTCGTCCTCGAGGGCCCCACCTCCACCGTGGTCGTGCGGATCGGCGGCAGTTTCGTGACACCGCCTCCGTCGAGTGGGATCCTGCCCGGCACCACGCAGCTCGCGCTCTGGGCCCATCTCGAGGAGCAGGGGCTCCCGCACGAGTACCGGATGCTGACACCGGAGGACGTGCTCGACGCGGAGGCGGCGTGGCTGCTCTCCAGCGTCCGACTGGCCGCGCCGGTGCGTGCCGTGGACGGACGCCCGCTGCCGATGGACGCCGGTCTCACGGCGCAGATCAACGACGCGCTGCGCTCCCGCACCGACTGACGGGCCCTGGCCGACGTCGAGTTGGCGAAACCCGGAAACATAGCATAGAATCGATCTTTGGTGCTTTCTGCATGCCTTCGGCGAGCCGACATCCGCACCGCAATCCATCCGCACGACCAGTGCGACTCAACCTGAGCGACAGTGAGGCTATGGCCAAAAAAGACGGCGTCATCGAGATCGAGGGCCAAGTGGTCGAGGCTCTGCCCAACGCGATGTTCCGCGTTGAGCTGACCAACGGACACAAGGTACTTGCCCACATTTCGGGCAAAATGCGTCAGCACTACATCCGCATCCTCCCAGAGGACCGCGTGATCGTGGAACTGACCCCCTACGACCTGACCCGTGGTCGGATCGTCTACCGCTACAAGTAGGTCGCGCTGTAAGTAACGGCCGGACGCGCCGCCACCATCCGGTGGTGGGCCCGGCACGATGACAGCGAAAAGAGAGAACTATGAAGGTCAAGCCCAGCGTCAAGAAGATCTGCGACAAGTGCAAGGTCATCCGTCGCAACGGCCGCGTCATGGTCATCTGCGAGAACCCGCGCCACAAGCAGCGCCAGGGTTGATCTCAGAGGATCTGCAGCACGCAGCCCTGAGCAACACAGCACCACCCCTCTAACGGCAGTTCCAGATCCCGCAGCACATCGTGCGCCGCGGGTGACACCTCGGGTCGGAGGCCCGAGCACCGGAACTGCTCCACACCTCCACAACTCCTAGGAGAAGCCACCATGGCACGTCTCGCCGGCGTAGACATCCCACGCGACAAGCGCGTGGAAGTTGCACTGACGTACATCTACGGTGTTGGCCGCACGCGGTCACTCAAGACCCTCGCCGACACCGGCATCAGCGGAGACATCCGCGTGAAGGATCTCACCGATGACCAGCTGATCGCCCTGCGCGATTACATCGAGGGCACCTTCAAGGTCGAGGGTGACCTCCGCCGTGAGGTCGCCGCCGACATCCGCCGCAAGGTGGAGATCGGGTCCTACCAGGGCATCCGTCACCGTCGTGGACTTCCGGTCCGCGGCCAGCGCACCAAGACCAACGCGCGCACCCGCAAGGGCCCGAAGCGCACCGTCGCCGGCAAGAAGAAGGCTCGCTAGGCCCCGCCTAGTCGCCTCGTCATAGGACTCAGGAGATATTCATGGCAGCACCAAAGTCGGCCGTTCGGAAGCCGCGTAAGAAGGAAAAGAAGAACATCGCCGTGGGCCAGGCCCACATCAAGTCGACGTTCAACAACACGATCGTCTCGATCACCGACCCCTCGGGCGCGGTCATCAGCTGGGCTTCGTCCGGTGGCGTCGGCTTCAAGGGTTCGCGCAAGTCGACCCCGTTCGCCGCACAGCTCGCCGCCGAGTCGGCTGCGCGTCAGGCGCAGGAGCACGGGATGAAGAAGGTCGACGTCTTCGTCAAGGGACCCGGCTCCGGCCGCGAGACCGCGATCCGTTCCCTCCAGGCCGCAGGCCTCGAGGTCGGCTCGATCAACGACGTCACGCCTCAGGCACACAACGGCTGCCGCCCCCCGAAGCGTCGCCGCGTCTAATTCCTTCGGTTCACCGGCCGTGATCCGTCCGTAGCGATCGTCTGATCGCCGCGGACGGATCACGGCATGGTCCTGGTGACCAGGGCCAGCGAACACCATTCACTACCTCGCCAACGCAAGTGTCATATAGCGGACACTTAGCCGAAAGGAATCCATAGTGCTCATCGCACAGCGCCCTACGCTCACCGAAGAATCCATCTCGGAGTTCCGCAGCCGGTTCATCATCGAGCCGCTCGAGCCAGGCTTCGGGTACACCCTCGGGAACTCGCTCCGTCGCACCCTGTTGTCGTCCATCCCGGGTGCAGCCGTCACCAGCATCCGCATCGACGGCGTGCTGCACGAGTTCAGCACGATCCCCGGTGTCAAGGAAGACGTCACCGAGATCATCCTGAACATCAAGGGCCTCGTCGTCTCCAGCGAGCACGACGAGCCGATCACGGCGTACCTCCGCAAGACCGGCGCAGGCCAGGTCACCGCAGCCGACATCTCGGCTCCGGCCGGCGTCGAGGTCCACAACCCGGACCTCGTCATCGCGACCCTCAACGACAAGGCGAAGTTCGAGCTCGAGCTCACGATCGAGCGTGGCCGCGGCTACGTGTCGGCCACGCAGAACCGCAACGAGTTCAGCGAAGCCGGTCAGATCCCCGTCGACTCGATCTACTCGCCCGTCCTCAAGGTGACCTACCGCGTCGAGGCGACTCGTGCCGGTGAGCGCACCGACTTCGACCGCCTGGTCGTCGACGTCGAGTCGAAGCCGGCCATCACGCCGCGCGACGCCATCGCGTCGGCCGGTCGTACGCTGACCGAGCTGTTCGGCCTGGCTCGTGAGCTCAACACCGCCGCAGAGGGCATCGAGATCGGCCCCGCGCCGGTCGACGCCGTGCTGCCGGGCGAGCTCTCGATCCCGATCGAGGACCTCGACCTCTCCGTGCGCTCGTACAACTGCCTCAAGCGCGAGGGCATCAACAACGTCAGCGAGCTCGTCGCGCTGTCGGAGACGCAGCTCATGAACATCCGCAACTTCGGACAGAAGTCGGTGGATGAAGTTCGCGACAAGCTCACCGAAATGGGCCTCTCCCTGAAGGACTCGGTTCCCGGGTTCGACGGCGCCCACTTCTACAGCGGCTACGACGACGAGACCGTCTCCTAGCACGCGATCCACCTGACGACTTTCCAACCTGAAGAGAGACAAGAATGCCTACTCCCACCAAGGGACCCCGCCTCGGAGGCGGACCTGCCCACGAGCGTCTCCTGCTCGCCAACCTCGCTGCTGCGCTGTTCACCCACAAGCGCATCCAGACCACCGAGACCAAGGCGAAGCGCCTGCGTCCGCTCGCTGAGCGCCTGATCACCTTCGCGAAGCGCGGCGACCTGCACGCCCGCCGTCGGGTGCTCGCGACGATCACCGACAAGAGCGTCGTCCACGAGCTCTTCACGGAGATCGCGCCCCTCGTCGCCGACCGTCAGGGTGGCTACACGCGCATCATCAAGACCGGTTACCGCAAGGGCGACAACGCTCCGATGGCCGTGATCGAGCTCGTCCTCGAGCCCGTCACGCCGAAGGCGAAGCCGGCCAAGCAGTCCGCGAAGCACGCCGCAGCGCCGGTCGACGAGGCTCCGGCCGAGGAGACCCCCGCCGAGGTCGAAGCCGACGCAGAGGCGACGGAAGCCGTCGAGGCGACCGAGACCGACGGCGAGTCCGTCGACGCCGGCGAGACCACCGACGAGGCTCCCGCGAAGGACGCCAAGTAGGTTCAGCGACACACGAACGGAACCCCGCTCTCCACCTGGAGGGCGGGGTTCCGTCGTTCCTGGCGGCGCTGCGACGGTGTCCTAGGCTGGAGACATGAGTACCACTCCCGCCGTTCCGGCCGGCCTGCCGGCCCTGCCACAGCACCCCGACGTCGATCACTGGCGTCCGGCGGTCCGCGCGGACATCGACGACATCGTGGCGCTGTGCCGTGCCATGGATCCGTTCGACAACCCCCACCGGGTGACGAGCCGCGATGAGATCGCGGACCAGTTCGACCACGCGTGGATCGACATGGCTGCGGACAGCCTGCTGGCGATCGCCGCCGACGGCACGCTGGTCGCCTACGCGATGGTGGTCCTGTCGCCCTCGCGAGACGTGTCCGTGTATTCGTACGTCTTCGGCGGCGTGCATCCCGCATGGCGTGAGCGGGGGATCGGCCGAGTGCTGCTCGCGTGGTCGCTGGAACGATCCAAGCAGCAGCTGGCCTCCGTCGAGACGGGTGCTCCAGCTTCCTCCCGTGCCTACGTCGACGAACGGAACCCGGGGGCGGCGCGCCTGTTGGAGCGGTTCGGCTTCGGCGTGGCGCGGTACTTCACGATCATGGAACGCGATCTCTCCGCGCCCATCGACGAGATCGACGTGCCCGACGGTGTCCGACTCGAGGCGTACCACCCGGACGTGGCCGAACGCACGAGGGAGGCTCGGAACGACTCGTTCCGGGACCACTGGGGCAGCCTGGAGACGGTCCCGGCGATGTGGGCGCAGTTCGTCGGCGGATCCCACTTCCGCGACGACCTCTCGGTGGTCGCGATCGACGACGATGGACGGGTCGTCGGCTTCACGCTGGCCGAGGTGGACGAGGACAGCTGGTCCGCGCAGGGGTTCACCAGCGCGTACATCGCCCTCGTCGGGACCGTGCGCGACTGGCGTGGCCGACGACTCGCACCGGCTCTGCTGGCCACCGCGCTTCGCCGGATCCAGGCAGCCGGCCTCGAGCGGGCGACCCTGGAGGTCGACACGGCCAGCCCCACGGGTGCACTCGGGCTGTACGAACGACAGGGCTTCGTCGCGACGACGCGTGATCTGGCGTACGTCCGTGAGCGCTGAGCAGGTCGCGGCAGCGGACGTCCTCCCGACCCAGCGGTTCCGGCTCGCCATCGCCTACGACGGCACGGACTTCGCCGGATGGGCGAAGCAACCGGGGCTCCGGACGGTCGAGGGGGTCCTGGAGGAGGCGCTCTATCGCGTGCTCGGCAAGACCGTCCCGCCCATGCCGCGGTTCGTGGTGGCCGGACGCACGGATGCCGGGGTGCACGCGGCCGGTCAGGTGGCGCACCTCGACCTCACCGAGCCGCAGCTCGCGAAGATCACACGATTGCAGGGGCGCCACGCCGAGTTCCACGACGGTACGCCGCGGAACGAGACCGCGAGCTCGCTCCTCGTGCGTCGACTGAACGGCGTGCTCGGGATGGACCGCGACGTCGTGATCCACACGGCGGAACCGGCGCCGGAGGGATTCGACGCGCGCTTCTCGGCGGTCTGGCGTCACTACCGTTACCGCCTCGCGGACGCCGACGTCCGCAAGGACCCGATCCTCCGGCGGACGACGAGCTGGACGACGGCGTCGCTCGACGTCGAGCTGCTCCACCGGGCGGCCACCTCGCTCGTCGGGCTCCACGACTTCCAGGCGTACTGCAAACCGAGACCACGCGCGACGACCATCCGAACCCTGCAGTCCTTCAGCTGGGCGCGGGACGAAGCGGGCGTGCTCGTGGCGAGCCTCACCGCCGACGCGTTCTGCCACAGCATGGTGCGGGCGCTCGTCGGCGCTTGCGTCGCCGTGGGGGAGGGGCGCATGTCGCTCGAGGAGGTCGTCCGGCTCCGCGACGGCGGGCGGCGGGAGATCGATTTCCGGGTGATGCCGGCGCGCGGACTCACCCTCGTCGAGATCGGTTACCCCGAGCCGGGGCTGCTGCACGCGCGGGCCGCCGAGACCCGTCAGCGGCGGAGCCACGAGCAGGTGGAGGCGAGCGCCGAGTGAGGTTCCCGGTGGGAATTGACCGCCGGGACGTCGTCGCGTAGACTCTCCCGTTGGTGCCTGCGCCTTCTGCGGCGCGGTACCCGAAGTTGAGCCCTCCACCTCGGGCGTTCCGTTCGGAACACCCAACAGGAGCGGGATTCACGAACGACCAACTCCGACCAGAAAGCAGCACTATTGTGACGCGCACGTATTCCCCGAAGGCCAGTGAGATCACGCACGACTGGGTCGTCATCGACGCCACCGACGTGGTCCTCGGCCGCCTGGCCAGCCACGCTGCAGCGCTCCTGCGCGGCAAGCACAAGGCGACCTTCTCCCCTCACATGGACGGTGGCGACTTCGTCATCATCATCAACGCCGACAAGGTGGCCCTCACCGGCGCCAAGCTCCTGCAGAAGAAGGCCTACCGCCACTCCGGTTACCCGGGCGGGCTCTCGGCTGTCACCTACGCCGAGCTCCTCGAGAAGAACCCGATCCGCGCCGTCGAGAAGGCGATCCGCGGCATGCTGCCGAAGAACACGCTCGGCCGCGACCAGCTGAAGAAGCTCAAGGTCTACACGGGCAGCGAGCACCCGCACGCCGCTCAGCAGCCCAAGCCGTTCACGCTCGACCAGGTCGCCCAGTAAGCACCGGACAAGAAAAAAGGATTACACAGTGGCGAACATCGCAGATTCCATCGAAGAGACCCCGCAGAGCTACTCCACCGAGTCGGCTCCTGAAGCAGCAGTCACGGCGCCTCGCGCCGTGCTGAGCGTCCCCGGCGCAGCCGTCGGCCGTCGCAAGCAGGCCATCGCCCGCGTGCGTCTCGTCCCCGGCAGCGGCACCATCACGGTCAACGGCCGCACGCTCGAGGACTACTTCCCGAACAAGCTGCACCAGCAGCTCATCAACGACCCGTTCACCGTCCTCGACCTGGCCGGCGGCTACGACGTCATCGCACGCATCTCCGGTGGTGGCCCCTCGGGCCAGGCCGGCGCGCTGCGCCTCGGCATCGCTCGCTCGCTGAACCAGATCGACGAGGAGAACAACCGCGCCACCCTGAAGAAGGCCGGCTTCCTCTCCCGTGACGCTCGCGTCAAGGAGCGCAAGAAGGCCGGACTCAAGAAGGCCCGTAAGGCTCCGCAGTTCTCGAAGCGCTAAGCGCTCTCAAGACAAGCGAAGCTCGATGCCTCAGCTGTTTGGTACCGACGGCGTACGCGGACTCGCGAACGCCGACCTGACGGCAGACCTCGCTCTCGGCCTTGCCCAAGCCACCGCAGTGGTGCTTGGGCAAGGCCGTAGTGCTGAGGCCCGCCGTGCCGCCGGGAAGCGTCCGGTCGCCGTGCTCGCACGCGACCCACGTATCTCCGGCGAGTTCCTGTCCGCCGCCGTCGCGGCGGGCCTGGCGTCCTCGGGCGTCGACGTGCTCGAGGCAGGCGTGCTGCCCACGCCCGCGACGGCGTTCCTCATCGCCGACATCGACGCCGACTTCGGTGTGATGATCTCCGCCTCGCACAACCCCGCGCCCGACAACGGGATCAAGATCTTCGCCCGCGGCGGCACGAAGCTGCCCGACGCCGTGGAACGCCGGATCGAGGAGTACCTCGACCGCCCCAAGCTCAGCCCGACCGGCGCAGACGTCGGCCGGATCATCCGCTTCGCCGACGCCGAGGACCGCTACGTCCTCCACCTGCTCGGCAGCCTCCCGAACCGCCTGGACGGCATCCATGTCGTCCTCGACTGCGCGCACGGCGCGGCCGCGGGAGTGTCGCCGGAGACCTTCCGCGACGCCGGGGCCACGGTCACGATCATCGGCAACGACCCCGACGGCATGAACATCAACGACGGCGTCGGCTCCACGCACCTCGACCTCCTGTCCAAGGCGGTCCTCGAGCACGGTGCCGACCTCGGCATCGCACACGACGGCGACGCCGACCGTTGCCTCGCGGTCGACGCTGCGGGCAAGGTCGTCGACGGCGACCAGATCATGGCCATCCTCGCGGTGTCGATGCAGGAGCGCGGCAAGCTCAAGGACGACACGCTCGTCGCCACGGTGATGAGCAACCTCGGCCTGCACGTCGCGATGCGCGAGCACGGCATCAACGTCGTCCAGACCGGGGTCGGCGACCGCTACGTCCTCGAGGCGATGAACGCGAACGCCTATTCGCTCGGCGGTGAGCAGTCGGGCCACGTGATCATGGCCGACTACGCGACCACCGGCGACGGCATCCTCACCGGCCTGCACATCGTGGCCGAGATGGCGCGCACCGGGAAGACGCTGGCGGAGCTCGCCGCGGTGATGCAGGTGTACCCGCAGATCCTCGTCAACGTCACGGGTGTCGACCGCACGCGCCTCGTCGGCGACGAGGTCGTCGACGCTGCCGTACAGGCTGCCGAAGCCGAGCTCGGAGACGACGGACGCGTGCTGTTGCGGCCGTCCGGCACCGAGCAGCTCGTCCGGGTCATGGTCGAGGCGGCCGACCAGCCGACCGCCGATCGCCTGGCGCACCGCCTCGCCGACGTCGTCCGCGAGCGACTCGCCATCTGAGTCGCCCGGCGGCAGGTCGGCACCTCAGCTGTGGAAGAGTGATCGCATGACTTCGACGACGACGGGCGGTGCCTCCGGGCAGCCGACGCCCTACGTGGAGATCGACCGTGCCGAATGGGCGCGACTCGCTCCGGAGACGGCCACACCGCTCAGCGAGACCGAGGTCGTGCAGATCCGTGGCCTCGGCGACCGTCTCGACATGCGGGAGGTCGAGGAGGTCTACGTGCCGCTCAGCCGGCTGCTGAGCCTGTACGCGAAGGGCACCCAGGACCTCGGGCGAGCGACGAGCCGGTTCCTCGGCGACCAGGCGCTCCGGACGCCGTTCGTGATCGGTGTGGCGGGTTCCGTGGCCGTCGGCAAGTCGACGATCGCGCGGCTGCTGCGCGAACTGCTGTCGCGCTGGCCGGACACCCCGCACGTCGAACTCGTGACGACCGACGGCTTCCTCTACCCGAACGAGGAGCTCCAGCGGCGCGGCATCATGGATCGCAAGGGCTTCCCCGAGTCCTACGACCGGCGCGCGCTCCTGCGGTTCATCACCGCGGTGAAGAGCGGTGCCGCCGAGGTGCGGGCACCGTTCTACTCGCACCTGCGCTACGACATCATCCCGACGGCGCAGGTCGTCGTCCGGCGCCCCGACGTCCTGATCGTCGAGGGCTTGAACGTGCTGCAGCCGGCTGCGACGGCGAGCGGACTGGCGATCAGCGACCTGTTCGACTTCAGCATCTACGTCGACGCACGGACGCGCGACATCGAGTCCTGGTACGTGGACCGCTTCATGGCGCTCAAGCGGGGCGCGTTCTCGAACCCGAACTCCTTCTTCAACGTGTTCGCCGAGCTCTCCGATGAGGAGGCGGCCGATCAGGCGCGTGGGTTCTGGCGCTCGATCAACGAGCCGAACCTCATCGACAACATCCGCCCGACCCGCTCACGCGCCAAGCTGGTGCTGCGGAAGGACTCCGATCACACGGTGTCCTCGGTGCTGCTCCGCAAGCTCTGACCCGCGGCAGGGGAAGGGCCCGGGAACCGGTGGATCTCGGCAAGACCGTCCTGCTCCGAGGCTGAGCGCCGGCACCTCGAGGTTGGTGCAGGATCCTCGCAAAATCGCCCGATTATGCTGCTCTACATGTGTGGAATCGTAGGGTACGTCGGGAACGACAAGACGGTGGACGTCCTCATGGGCGGACTCAAGCGGCTCGAGTACCGGGGGTACGACTCCGCCGGGATCGCCGTGCTCGACGCGACGGGTTCGCTGAACACGCGGAAGCGCGCCGGGAAGCTGGCCGTCCTCACCGAGGACCTCGCCGCGAACCCCATCGCGCCGGGCTCGACCGGTATCGGTCACACCCGTTGGGCGACCCATGGTGGACCGACGGACCGCAACGCGCACCCGCACCTCGGTGACGAAGGACGCCTCGCGCTCATCCACAACGGCATCATCGAGAACTTCGCCGAGCTGCGCGCAGAGCTCCTCGCAGACGGCTTCACCTTCGAGAGCGACACCGACACTGAGATCGCCGCTGTGCTGATCGGCCGCGAGTACCGTTCCACCGGCGACCTCACCGAAGCCTTCCGTCGCGTCGTCGCTCGCCTGGACGGCGCCTTCACGCTGCTCGCCATGCACCAGGACCTGCCCGGCGTCGTCATCGGTGCACGTCGGAACTCGCCGCTCGTCATCGGGCTCGGCGACGGCGAGAACTTCCTCGGGTCGGACGTCGCCGCGTTCGTGCAGTACACCCAGCGCGCGGTCGCGATCGGTCAGGACCAGATGGTCGTCATCACGCCCGACGACGTGACGGTCACCGACTTCTCCGGCAACCACGTCGTGACCGAGCCGTTCGAGATCCAGTGGGACGCTTCGGCGGCCGACAAGGGCGGCTGGTCGAGCTTCATGGCGAAGGAGATCAGCGAGGAGCCCGACGCGGTCGCGAACACGATCCGCGGGCGGGTCGAGGGCGGCCAGGTCGTCATCCCCGAACTCGCCGGTCTCGACGAGCTCTTCCTCGACATCAACCGCATCGTGATCATCGCGTGTGGCACCGCCGCCTACGCGGGCACGGTCGGCACCTACGCGATCGAGCGCTGGGCCGGGATCCCGGTCACCGTCGAGCTGAGCCACGAGTTCCGCTACCGCGACCCGGTCATCGACGCGCGCACGCTCGTCATCTCGGTGAGCCAGTCGGGCGAGACCATGGACACGCTCATGGCGGTGCGTTTCGCGAGCGAGTCCGGCGCGAAGACCCTGTCGATCTGCAACACCCAGGGGGCCACGATCGCGCGCGAGTCGGACGCCGTGGTGTACACCCACGCGGGGCCCGAGGTCGCGGTCGCGTCCACGAAGGCGTTCACCGCTCAGATCACGGCGCTGTACCTGTTCGGGCTGCACCTCGCGCGGGTCCGCGGCACCCAGACTCCGCAGTTCCTGGCGGCGCAGGTCGAGGAGCTGCAGGCCGTGCCCGACAAGATCGCCAGCATCCTCGGCGCCTCCGAGAAGATCGCGCAGCTCGCCCACTGGATGGCCGACTCCCGCGCGGTGCTCTTCCTCGGTCGCCACGTCGGTTACCCCATCGCGCTCGAGGGTGCGCTGAAGCTCAAGGAGCTCGCGTACATCCACGCTGAAGGCTTCGCCGGTGGCGAGCTCAAGCACGGCCCGATCGCCCTGATCGAGCCGGGCCAGCCCGTCTTCGTCGTCGTCCCGAGCCCACGTGGCTCGGCGATCCTGCACCCGAAGGTCATCTCGACCATCGAGGAGATCCGCGCACGTGGTGCCCGGGTCATCGCGATCGCGGAGCAGGGCGACGCCGCCGTCCTGCCCTCGGCCGACGAGGTCATCCCGATCCCGCTCGCCGGTCCGCTGTTCGAGCCCCTGCTCGCCGTCATCCCGCTGCACATCTTCGCGATGGAGCTCGCGACGGCGAAGGGCCTCGACGTCGACCAGCCGCGCAACCTCGCGAAGTCCGTCACGGTCGAGTAGGGGCGGTCCGCGGGGTCCGAGGTGGCCCGTCGAGCGGGCCACCGGGCCGCGCAGGACGGCCGTAGAGTAGAGGGATGATCATCGGCATCGGGGTGGACCTGGTCGACCTCGCACGGTTCGAACGGGCGATCACGCGCACCCCGAACCTGCTGGCCAGGCTCTTCGTCCCGTCGGAACGCGACCTCCCGCTGCGGTCCCTCGCCGGACGGTTCGCCGCCAAGGAGGCGCTCATCAAAGCACTGGGTTCCTCGGACGGTATCCGGTGGCAGGAGATGGCGATCGTGAACGGCCCGGAGGGGAAGCCCGACTTCGCGCTGTCCGGTGTCACGGCGGGTGTCGTGGCCGAGCGGGGGATCACGAGCATGCACCTGAGCATGACGCACGACGCCGGGGTCGCCGTCGCGTTCGTCGTCGCGGAGCGGGAGGGATGACGCCCGTGTCCGAGCACGACGAGCGACCGACCCGCGAGGCGATCATCGACCTCGACGCCCTGCGCCACAACGTCCGTCGTCTGCGCGAGCTGACCGGCGTCGGTGAACTCATCGTCGTCGTCAAGGCCGACGCCTACGGGCACGGTGCCGAGGCGATCGCCCGCGCGGCGGTCGAGGCCGGGGCCGATCGCCTGGGTGTCGCCGACATCACGGAGGGCGTCGCGCTGCGTGCCGCCGGGATCACGGCACCGATCCTCGCCTGGCTGCACGGCCCGCAGGCTGCCTTCGGCGCCGCACTCGACGCCGGGATCGACCTCGGTCTGTCGTCGGTCGCGCAGCTCGACCGCGTGATCGAGGCCGCTCGGGATCGGTCGTCCGTCGTGCCGGTCGTCCAGTTCAAACTCGAGACCGGGCTCAGCCGGAACGGCGCGGCCGAAGCCGACTGGCCGGAGCTCTTCCAAGCCGCCGCAGCCGCCGAGGCCGCCGGGCTCGTCCGGGTCGACGGGCTGTTCTCGCACGTCTCCAACACCTCCACCGACGACGACCGGGCCGCCGCCGTGCGCTTCGAGCGCGGTGTGGCCCTCGCCACGGAAGCCGGTCTCGCCCCGCGGAGTCTGCACCTCGCCGCGTCGGCGGCAGCGCTCGGCGAGCCGTCCCTCCGCTACGACGCCGTCCGCCTCGGACTCGCCGTGTACGGTCTCTCGCCCTTCGAACCCACCGAGGACGCCGACCGCTCGGCCGCCGCCTTCGGCCTCCGGCCCGTCATGACCCTCCGGGCTACGGTCGCCGCCGTGCGCCGGGTCGAACCGGGTGCCGGGGTGTCCTACGACTACAGCTACCGGACCAGCACGGCGACGACGCTCGCCCTCATCCCGCTCGGATACGCCGACGGTGTGCCGCGAAGCGCCTCGAACGCCGGTCCGGTCGTGATCAACGGACGCCGCTACCGGGTGTGCGGGCGGATCGCGATGGACCAGTTCGTCGTCGACGTCGGTGACGACGCGGTCGCCGTGGGTGACGACGCCGTGCTCTTCGGCGATCCGGCGTCCGGCGCGCCGCGCGTCGAGGAGTGGGCGGAGGCCGCCGGCACCATCAACTACGAACTCGTCACCCGCATCGGGCCGCGCGTGGTCCGGACGACCAGGGAGCGGTCATGACCGATCACGTCCTCACCCCGGGCGTCGTCGAGGTGGCGACGCCCGAAGAGATGCACGAGCACGGCGTCCGCCTCGGCACGGAACTGCGTGCCGGGCAGCTCCTGGTCCTGACCGGGCCGCTCGGAGCGGGCAAGACGACCCTCACGCGCGGGATCGGCGAGGGACTCGGCGTCCGCGGCCCCGTGACCAGCCCCACCTTCGTGCTCGCCAGGACGCACCCGAGCCTCGTCGGCGGTCCGCCGCTCGTCCACGTGGACGCCTACCGGCTCGGCTCGGCGCTCGAACTCGACGACCTCGACATCGACTTCGCCCGGTCCGTCGTCGTCGTGGAATGGGGAGCCGGGTTGCTCGACGGCGTGGTCCCCACCTGGTTCGAGCTCGTCATCGAACGTCCGACCGGAGCCGGCGACGAGCCCGCGACGGACGACGCCGGCGAGGAGCCGATCGAACGCCGGACCCTGACGCTCTCGCGGCACCCCGCCATCGACGCCGGGTAGGCTGGACGACGTGCTGTTGGCGATCGATACATCCGCGGGTTCGAGCGTCGCCGTCGTCACCCTGGGTGGCGAGGTGTTGGCCGAACGGTCCTCCGACGACCCGATGCGGCACGCCGAGGTCATCGGGACGCTCATCGCCGGATGTCTCGACGACGCCGGTATCGAGGTCACCGCCCTCACCGGGCTGGTCGCGGGTATGGGACCAGGGCCGTTCACCGGACTCCGGATCGGGATCGCCGCGGCCCGCAGCTTCGGGATCGGCGCAGGCCTGCCGGTGCACCCCGTGGTGAGCCACGATGCGATCGCGCTCGACGCCTACCGTTCCGGTTCCGCCGCACCCGACGCCACGCTCCTCGTGGTCACCGACGCCCGCCGTCGCGAACGCTACTGGACGAGCTACGCCGGACTCGACGCAGCCGGCCTCCCGGTCCGCGTGCAGGGCCCGGCCCTCGCGAAACCCGACGAGCTGCCGACCTCCGAGTCCGTGCGCCTCGACGCGCTGGTCGTCCCCGCCGGTGCAGTGGGACAGGTCGCCGCCGCACTCCTCGCCACCGACGGCGCGTTCGCGGGGGAGGAGCCGTTGTACCTCCGCTCGCCCGACGTCACGATGTCAGCGGGCGCCAAGCGGGTGACGGCGTGAGCTGGTCGCTGCGCCGCGCCGGTGTCGCCGACCTCGACGCGATCATGGAGCTCGAGCACACCGTCTTCGTGAACGACGCGTGGTCGGCGGACATGATGCGCGCCGAACTGTCGTCGCCGCACGGGTACTACCTCGTCGCGACGGAGGTCGACGCCGACGACGCGACACTCGCCGGCTACGGCGGTCTCTTCGCACCGTCCCGGTCCGACGACGCCGACATCCAGACCATCGCCGTCGCCGCGCACGCCAGAGGACGAGGGCTCGGACGACTCCTCATGCAGGCGCTCATCGAGCAGGCCCGGCAGCAGGACGTCGCCCAGGTGTTCCTTGAGGTCAGGGCCGACAACCCCGTGGCGATCGCACTGTACCGGAGCCTCGGCTTCGAGGAACTCGGCGTCCGCCCCGGCTACTACCAGCCGGACGACGTCGACGCCATCGTCATGCGACTCACGGTCCAGCCGAGGCCACCCATGCCCGCCCACGGGCAGTCCCCGCTCGACCAGACCGACCAGCACCCCGGGAGCATCGCGTGAACCGTGCAGAACCGCTCGTCCTCGGCATCGAGACGAGCTGCGACGAGACCGGGATCGGCATCGTCCGCGGACACCACCTGCTGGCGAACACCATCGCCTCGAGCATGGACGAGCACGCACGGTACGGCGGCGTCGTCCCGGAGGTCGCCGCACGCGCCCACCTCGAGGCCCTCGAGCCGACGCTCACGGCGGCGCTCGCCGAAGCCGGCATCGCCCTGGCCGACCTCGACGCGGTCGCGGTGACGAGTGGCCCCGGCCTGTCCGGCGCGCTCATGGTCGGCGTCGGCGCAGCGAAGGCGCTCGCCGTGTCCCTCGGCAAACCGCTGTACGCCGTGAACCACCTCGTCGGTCACGTCGGCGCGGACGTCCTCGACTCCGAAGACGGGACGATCGAGTACCCGACGATCGCCCTGCTCGTATCCGGTGGGCACACCTCGCTGCTCCTCGTACGGGACCTCGTGTCGGATGTCGAACTGCTCGGCGAGACCATCGACGACGCGGCGGGCGAGGCCTTCGACAAGGTCGCGCGCATCCTGGGTCTGCCCTACCCGGGCGGGCCGCAGATCGACCGGGCGGCCGTCGGCGGCGACCCGAAGGCGATCCGGTTCCCCCGTGGACTCAGCCTGCCGAAGGACATGGAGCGGCATCGCTACGACTTCTCCTTCTCCGGCTTGAAGACGGCCGTGGCACGCTGGGTCGAGGCGAAGCAGGATGCTGGGGAGCCGGTTCCTGTCGCGGACGTCGCCGCCAGCTTCCGCGAGGCCGTCGTCGACGTGCTCGTCTCGAAGGCGGTCAAGGCGTGCACCGAGCTCGGCGTGCCCCGCCTGCTGCTGGGGGGTGGCGTCATCGCGAACGCGCGGCTCCGCGAGGTGGCCGCCGAACGCACCGCCTCGGCCGGGATCGAACTCCGCATCCCGCCGTTGCAGCTGTGCACCGACAACGGCGCGATGATCGCCGCGCTCGCCGCGCAGCTCATCTCCGCCGGACACGAGCCGTCCTCGCTCGATTTCGGCGCCGACTCGACCCTGCCGGTCACCGATATCCAGGTGCACTGACCGCTCGTCCAGCCGTGTCCTGCCCTCGACCGGGTGCGCGGACGTCGGCGCATAGGATGGGCCGGTACCCGGTCACGGATCGAAGGAGCGGCGATGGATCAGCACGAGCACCCCGACGGACGACCTCAGCACCAGGACGGTGCGGCGGACGGGCAGTCACGCCCGCCGCAGGCCGAGCAGCCGAACGGGCAGCCGCAGCAGCCGTGGGGGCAGCAGCCCCAGCCCCAGCAGCCCTGGTCGCCGTACCAGCCGCCACAGCCCTCTCAGCAGGCCGGCGTCGCGCCGCAGGCCCAGCAGCAGCCGTACCAGCCTCAGCCTCAGCCCCAGCAGCAGCCGTACCAGCCTCAGCAGCCGTACCAGCCTCAGGGCCAGGCCTCCCCGCCGCCCACGGACTGGCAGCGCGGCTCGGACGCGCCCGTCGCGCCGCCGACGCACCCTGCCCAGCAGGGGGCGTCCCCCTCGGCGCCTCCGGCGGGTTGGCAGGGCGATCACGCGACCTATCTCCAGACGGTGCCGACGGCGGTCTACCAGGCACCGAGCCAGGGTGGCTACGCCGCGTACCAGCAGTCGCAGACGCAGACCCCTGCCGCGTCGACCGGGACCTCGCGGAGCACCTGGTCGCTCATCACCGGTGTCGTCGGGCTCGTCGTCTCCGTCTTCGTCGGTTGGGGCTTCCCCCTGTCGATCGCCGCGATCGTGCTCGGGTTCGGGGCCAGGCGTCGCGAGCCGCGGGGCCGAGGTCGCGCCCTCACCGGCCTCGTGACCGGGTTCGTCGGCCTCGCCTGCTCGGTCGGCTGGCTCGCCTACAGCGTCGTCGTGATCATCGGGTACGTCTCGACCTGATGCTCCTCGGGGCGCTGCGGCCCGACGGACGCCGTCGGGTCAGGCGTCGGCGGCCGGCGTCACCCGTTCGACGAGCAGCGCACTGTGTTTGCCGGCGATCCTCGTGAGGATGATCGTGGCCGAGCCGTCGCCCTTCAGCGCGAGGCGCTTCCGGAACGCCGCGGGGTCGACGTCGACGCCGCGTTTCTTGATCTCGAGGACACCGATCCCGCGATCACGCATCGTGCGCTTGAGGACCTTCTCGTCCATCGGCAGCCGTTCGAGCACCCGGAAGGTCGTGGCGAACGGCGAGCTCGTCGCCGTGTCGGAGGTCAGGTAGGCGATGCCCTGGCCGAGCATGCCGGCCTCCAACCGGATGGCGAGGTCGCCGATGAGTCGGGCCCGGATCACAGATCCGTCGGGTTCGTGCACGTAGTCGCCGAGCTCCCGCACCGGGGCGTCGTCGGCGTCGGCCTCGGCGTGCAACTCGTGGTGGACGCCGTCCGCGAGGAGGAGCGCGGACCGTCGGACATCCGGACGGGCCAGCGGGCCGAACCAGAGCGCCATCTCGACGAGCTGTCCGTCGACCGACACCCACTGCGCCTCGGCGTCGTCGGGGATGAGGGAGC
>Ga0308160_10000568_pt1 | contig 68199 bp, 106 predicted proteins | sample PhyFR1_FD_201036 | JGI IMG/M metagenome (GOLD analysis project Ga0308160, IMG submission 201036) | Phyllosphere microbial communities from UC Gill Tract Community Farm, Albany, California, United States - DLSLF.R1 | ecosystem: Host-associated > Plants > Phyllosphere > Unclassified | place... | reverse complement strand
TCGACGAGTACCGGGACGTCGAGTCGCTGAACTGGTTCCGCGGAGCCGTCGGCGGCGGGATGCCCGAGTCCGAAGCGATCGAGGCCCTCGCCTTCCGCAGTCGCGACAACGCCCGGACGCCCATCCCCTGGGACGACAGCGAGCCCGCCGGCGGGTTCTCCACCGCCGAACCGTGGATCGGGATGGGGCAGGGCTGGCCGCGGGTCACCGTCGCCGGTGACCGGGCCGCCGGGGACCGCTCGGTGTACGAACACCACCGTCGGCTCATCGACCTGCGGCACCGCTCCCGCACCGTGCGGCTCGGGAGCTTCGCGCTGCTCGAGCCGGAGCACCCCGCGCTGTGGGCGTTCACGCGGGCGCTCCCCGACGCGGACGAGGCACCGCTCGTCGTGGTCGCGAACCTGTCGGCGTCTGACCTGGAGCTGCCGGAGTCGGTCGGGAGGCGCGTGGGGGCGTTGGTGCTGGGGAACCTCGGCGAGCCGGCGGTCGCCGGGCGGTTGCGTCCGTGGGAGGCGCGCGTGCACGAGTGCCGGTGACGGGCCTCCCGGCGTGGGGACGGGTGATCGTCGGCGTGCGTGCGTGCGTGCGTGCGTGCGCGCATGTCCTGGTCGACGCTGCTCGGCTCGGCTCGGCTCGGCTCGGCTCCGGCCCGCCCCGGCTCGGCCCGGTAACGGAGAACCCCCTCGCTCCAGGAGGAACGAGGGGGTTTCGGAGCCTCCCGTCGGAATCGAACCGACGACCTATTCATTACGAGTGAATAGGAACGGTAGACTCGGCACTACGGCGAGCGTCGCCAGATCCCCCCACTTCCCTGGAAATAAGCGGATCGGGCTACGATCAGATGCGCCAACCGCAATCATGTGGTTGCGGTTGAGTGTGTGTACTGATGTGTGTACCAGGAGGATGCGGTGCCGAGGAAGCGAGATTCGGGGGACGGAGCGCTCTACGCGATCCGCGGGGGCAAGCTCTGGCGGGCGGTGATCGACGACGGATTCCACCCGGACGGTCGCCGGCGGCAGCGCGTCGTGACGTCGAAGACGAAGGAGGGCGCTCGCCGGAAGCTCGACGCGATCAAGGGCCAGATCAAGCAGCACGGCACTGCCCTCGACACGAAGACCGTCGTCGAGCAGTGGGCCGCCCACTGGCTTGAGACCGTCGGGAAGCCGAACCTCAAGCCGAACACCCTCCTGTCGTACGAGTCCGTGACTCGTAACTGGATCATCCCCGCCATCGGCGCGAAGAAGGTCGCGTTCCTCAAGCCTTCGGACGTCCGGATCATGACGAAGGCAGTCGCCGACGCTGGGCGCTCGTCGTCGACCTCCCGGAAGGCGTTCCAGGTGCTGTCCCTCATGCTCGAGTCCGCGCGGGTCGAGGGGATCGCGGCGCGGAACGTCTGCGAGGACGTCGACGCGCCTGCACAAGCGGCATCGAACCGTGGCGCACTGACCACCGAGGCGGCGCTGAGCGCACTGCAAGTAGCCGCCGAGCACGACGACGGCACGCGGTGGTGGGTCGCCCTGCTCGGCGGCCTCCGCCAGGGCGAACGCCTCGGCGCGCGGCTCGCCTCCCTCGACCTCGACTCCGAGACACCCACGCTCGGCGTCGAGTGGGCACTGTCGGAAGTTCCCTTCGAACACGGCTGCGGGGAGGACACCGACAGCGGGTGGAAGTGCGGGAAGGCGCGGGCTGGTTCTTGCAGCGCTCGCCGCCTCCGCATCCCAGACGGGTTCGAGTACGAGCAACTCAACGGCCGCCTCTGCCTGATCCGACCGAAGTCCGGGAAGCCCCGCTACGTGCCGCTCATGCCGGCGCTCGCCGAAGCACTCCGCCGGTACCTGATCAGCACAGCCGATCGCCCCAACCCCTACGGTCTCGTGTGGCGGAAGCCGAACGGAGAGCCGTACCTATGGGGCGAGGACGAGCAGACATGGCGTGACCTGCTGTTCGAGGCCGGCGTAATCGCCGAAGAACACCTCGCGCCCGGGTCACCGGTACCGACCACACACTGGGCGCGGCACACGACAGCGACCGTCCTCATGGAGCTCGGCGTTGACGCGAAGATCATCGGCGAGATCGTCGGTCACCAGTCCGAGGCCGTCACCCGCCGCTACCAGCACGTGTCGTCCGGCGCTGCCCGCGAGGCGATGGACAAACTCGGGACACACTTTGCCCTGGATATCCAAGACATGTCGATCGAGGCTGCCACCATCCGCGTCGCGCCGAGCCGACCTCGGTAAACCCGAGGTTCATTCGCTAAGGTGTCGCAGCTTGTACAGTCTCTCGCCACTCTCAGGAGGACGCAGTGTCCGAACCCGACCTCTCGACGTGGGACTATGCCGACTCTGGTGGATCCACAAGCCCGGTGGCGCGTGAGATCGGCAAGGCGAAGTTGACTTCAACTGCAGTCGGCCGTCTTGAGGCTGCGATGGGCCGCATCGCGGACGGGACGACCCTGCCAGGCGAGACCGGATCAGTTCGAGAGGGCGTCTACGAGCTGCGGGTCAACGTGGACAAGCGGTGGTACCGCTTGCTCTACGCACAGCACGGATCTCGGTGGGTCGCCCTGTTCTTCGCGGTGAAGAAGCGCAATGACCTCGACAAGGCGTGGGTCGCGACTGCCATCAAGCGTCTCAAGGGGCACAAGAGGCTCCACCCGTAGCCAGGCTCAGCCAACCTGGCTAGTATCGCTCAATACCGATAATGGAGGAACAAGTGGGAATCAACCTCTTCCGCGACCTGGGGTTCGACGAGCAGTCGGCGGAGGTGCGGCGTGCTCGCGAGGAAGCCGCGATCTACGCGCAGTCCTTCGCGGGTTTGCTTGCCGCGCGCAAGAGTGAGGGGCTGTCGCAGGCTCAGGTCGCCGAACGGATGGGCACGACCCAGTCGGCTGTCTCGGAGATCGAGGCAGGCAGGAAGGACGTTCGGCTCTCGACGCTCATCCGCTACGCGCAAGCAGTGGATCGCGGCCTGGATCTCATCATGCCGAAGCGGGCCAAGTCCGCGGAGCCGATCTGGGAGGAGGTTGCTGAAGTGCGACCGATCCGCCAGAGCGCGTCCTTGACAGTGAAGGTCCGGCTCGATGCAAACCGCCTCGCCACCTTCGACGAGAGCGACCGACTGTTCGCCGGTAGCAACAGCAAGCGCTACGACTTCGGGAAGGCCGCATGACCACGATCGCCGACGCCAAGGGACTCCTGGGGGTGGGAGAACTCAGCGGCATTCGCGTCAACGGGTTCTCGGCCGAACGTATTGCTGGAGCCGCCCCGCCTGTCGACTCCGAGGATGCTGAGCAGTCGATCCAGGTGCAGATCGGTCAGAATCCGGGGCTGATCGAAGTTCGTGTGCGCCTAGAGCTGAAGACCACGGCGGCTCACTATCAGGTCGATGCCGCGAGTCAATTCCGCTTCCCCGAGGCGGACGATGTCTCCGAGGAAGTCGCGCGAGAGTTCGCCGAAGCCGTGGGCGTCATGTCGGTATACCCGTACCTGCGGGAGATCATCCAGTCATCGAGCGCGCGGCTGTCGCTTCCGCCGATCACGTTGCCGTTGCTGCGGCAAGGTGAAGTGAATCTGAACCCGGATCCGAGCGGCGACTAGTTGTGATGTCCAGGGACGTTGTGTTGTTGGGCGGTCGTTGACGCGCTGATCGAAGAAGGCCCCCCGGTGGTGGAGTGGAGCTGTCTAGGAACCGCTTCACCTACCAGGAGGCCTTCGTGTCCCACGCTAACGCTGCGCTGACTCCGCGCGCCCGTCTTCGTCTCGCCAGGCTGATCGTCGAGAGCAGATGGCCCGCGACCACGGCGGCGAAGATGTTCATGGTCTCACCCGTCACGGCCCGGAAATGGGCTGCCCGGTATCGGACCGAGGGTGCTGCGGGGATGGCGGATCGATCCAGCCGCCCACGCCGAATGCCGACGAAGACGTCGCCCGACCTGGTGAAACAGATCGTGAAAGCGAGGTGGCGGCGGCGTCTCGGGCCGGTGCAGATCGGCGGCGAGCTCGGCCTGCCGGCATCGACGGTGCACGCCGTCCTGGTGCGGTGCCGCATCAACCAGCTCTCTCACATCGATCGGATTACCGGGGAGCCGATCCGGCGTTACGAACACAGCGCTCCCGGCGCGATGATCCACGTGGATGTGACGAAGTTCGGCAACATCCCTGACGGGGGCGGCTGGCGGTTCGTGGGGAAGCAGCAGGGCGACCGGAACCGGGCAGCGACACCGGACAAACCACGATCGGTGACCAGAGACCCTCTGATGGGTCGGGCATTCGTGCACACCGTCATCGATGACCACTCCCGCGTCGCCTACGCAGAGATCCACGCCGACGAGAAGGCGATCACCGCGATCGGCGTCCTGCAACGAGCTGTTGCCTGGTTCGCCGAGCGCGGTGTCACAGTCGAGCGGGTGCTCTCCGACAACGGCTCCGCCTACAAGTCCCACGCCTGGGCTGACGCCTGCGAGCGACTCCGGATCACACCGAAGAAGACCCGCCCCTACCGGCCGCAGACGAACGGGAAGATGGAGCGGTTCCACCGCACCCTCGGTGAGGGTTGGGCCTACGCCCGGTTCTACGGATCAGAGACCGAACGCCGAAGGGCGCTCCCGGGCTGGCTGCACTTCTACAATCACCACAGGACCCACTCCGCCATCGGAGGCCCACTCATCAGCAGACTCAACAACCTGCTTGGACATCACAAGGATCCGGCTCGGGTACGTGGTTGCCATCGGTGCGGCCTGGTACGCGCTGCTGTCCCTGGCGAACTCGGTTCTCGCAGGCCGACTGGGGCTGAACACGCTGCCGTACGGGCTGCTCGATCTCGCGTTTTTGCCGGTCTCGGTCGCGCTCATCGTCGCGGCTGCTTCCTCGGACCTGTTGGGTGCCGGCGCGGGTCTCCGCGGGCGCGTGCACGTGGCGCTCGGGCAGTGGTTATTCGCGTTGTACCTCATCCAGATGCTGGTCATCACCGCGGTCGTTCACTTGGCCGGCGACGATGAGGTGTCGACTGCTGTGGGGTTGATGCTCCTCGCGTGGGTCATCGTCGCGTGTATCGCCCTGTCGGGGCTGGTCTTCAGTTTCCTGGAGCGTCCCGCTGAGCGGCTGCTGCGCCGAGCCTTGCTTCCGCAGCGGCCCAAGGTCAGCACCCCACCCGCGTCGTGATCGCAAGAGACCCCCTCGCGTTTCTTCGGGACACAAGGGGGTCATCCGACGTCGAGGGGACTAGTAGACGTCGAAGCCTGTCACTACCGGTGACTCATTCGAACCGCCAATCGTGCAGTCGACAGTTGCTTTTGCTGTGGCGTCGAACGCATTCGTGATGTCGGCTTCGAACTTGACGAAGTAGTGGTCACCCTGGGGCTCTGACGCGAGCTTCCCAAGGAATATGTGGCCCTTCCAGCCGTACGGGTACTGCTGGTCCCCGTACCGGTCACAGGCGACGGCAGCATGTGCGCCGTCGAGACCAGCGCTAGTCGTGTCGGGGTCAGCCTCCGCCGCGGGAGTCGGCACGGTGGTCGCTGTGGCTACCGGAGACTCCGACGCCGGCGCGTACTTCTTCTTGAGCTTCACCGTCAGGGTTATTTTGTCACCGGCCTCCACGACCTCGCCGGCCTTCACGCTCTGCTTCGTGACCTTCCAGTGCGAAGCCATGATGACGGGCCCATTCGCCTTGGGCTTGAGCTTCACGATGAAGCCCTCCTCGCTCAGGAAAGCACGAACTGTCTTCGCCGACACCCCGACCACGTTCGGCATCTTCACGCCGTCCGCGGCATGAGCGGTGGTCGCCGTGCCGAACACAAGAGCGCAGCCGAAGAGGATTGCGAGCAGAACTCGCGTCAGGATCCGCATGCGGCCGGGCTGCTGTACAAATGTCATAGTCCCCATGCGCTCATCATGCCCGACGGTCCGCTGCTGGCGCGCTCCCCTGTTCGGGACGCGTCAGCCTCATCGAACGCTCGTCACTCGGGAGCGTCGAGACTCGCAGCGAATTCGCGTAGTTCGAATCGGATCACCTCAGGATCGACGTTCTTCGCATCTGCAAGATTTTCAATCAGGTAGTGCTGCAGACCTGCAATCGCGACCAGCAATGTCCCAACATCAACCTGATACTCCCCAGTTGCCTCGGTGACGGTCCCAGAAAGCGCACCAGAATCGCTGAGACGTTCGAGAACGCTGTTGAAAGCAGTTTCCTGGGCGCTGAAGCCAGCGTCAGGGTCGTTGACGTTGTGAAGGTCGAGGAGGATGCCAGCGAGTTCGCCGATCGATGCGGTCATATGGCCAATTCAACCGCAGTCCGCACAGCGTCGCGCCACACCCATGCGCTCTCGGCCGCTTGCCCAAAGCCCCACTCCACGAGGACAGCACGGTCAGTCCAGGCGATGACACGCGCCTCAACCTCGAGGACACGGTCAGAGAACATCAGCCAGGCGAACACCGGGTCCGGTGAGGCGAGGTCGAAGACGGGACCGCCGAAGGCCGCTTCCGGCAGTGAGATCGCAGGGCCGAGCACCCACCGATCGCGACGTCGGCGACCCATCAGCGGGTACGGGGCTCAAGGTCACGTTGGGTGACGTAATCGCGATCGACGAGGACGTCCTGCAGTCTCCCCTGCCAGGCGGTATGCACGAGGACGGCGACGTCGCTGCTGGCGATCGCGAAGCACTTCAGGTGGAGCTTCCCGGGGATCTGCTCGAACGCGATGTCGGCCCAAACTGGCTGCGGCGGATCGATCGAAGTGAGCGCACCAGCGAGCTCGGTGCTGAAACTGACGGGCTGGTGCAGGGTGACGTCGGGGTGTTCGGATGGTGCCCACTGGTGCTCGGCCATACGGGGATGATGCCGGGCACCGCTGACGCTGAGACTGACTTTCGTAGGCGAGCGCGCTGTGTGCACTGCTGTGTGCACCAGGTACACGAAAAGCCCCGGTCTACCTGCGACTGGCGCGAGGACTGACCGGGGCTTTCTCTCGGAGCCGCCTGTCGGAATCGAACCGACGACCTATTCATTACGAGTGATGCAGCCCGTTTCGCAGTGTGGCGCAGCCTAGGCTAGCCAGGCCCCGTCGATCCGCATGCTTGCGCCGATCGAGCCAGTGTGACAAGGCGGTGAATCACAGCCGATCACACCCCCTGACATCGGCTGTTGCCCCACTTTTTGCCCCATGTGGGGCAGATTTGCCCCACGATCTGCCCCACGGCGAAGCGCTCACAGATCCGGCAGCGCGTCCGTCACGTTGTCCCCCGACTCGGGTGCGACGTGCGAGTAGATCTTGTCCGTGATCCCGTAGCTCTCGTGCCCGAGCAGGCGGCTGACGCGCATCATCGGCACGCCTCCCTCGAGCATCCAGGTGGCGTAGGAGTGGCGCGTCGTGTGCGGCGTGATGTTCTCGAGGATGCCGGCGTCGACCGCGGCCTTCTTGATGCGCTTGAGGAACGCCGAGTGCGAGACGGCCGGGCCGCGGGAGCCGGGGAAGACGAAGCCCGCCTTCCGTTCCTCGAGCACGGGCTCCAGCTTCTCGGCCGCCCACGCGGGCAGCGGGATCGTCCGGAGCTTGCGACCCTTTGGGTACTCCGAGAGCTCCTTCTGGTTGATGAGCCACGTCTCCACGATCCGCACCTTGTCGAGCGCCCGGGCGACCCGGGGCACCTGGAGTCCGGCGGCCTCACCGAAGCGCACGCCGGTGCCGAGCATGAACGCGACCATCCGCTTGTCCTGCTCGCCGGTCAGCGCCTCGAGCAGCGCCGCCGCCTCGTCCTTCGTGAGGTGGGTCCGCTCCTTCTCGCCCTCGGTCACCCGGGCCCCGAGTGCCGGGTTCTGGAGCAGCACGCCAGCCTCGACCGCCGCCGAGAGCGAGGTCCGCAGGATCGCGAGGTGCCGGTTTACGCTCGTCGGTGCCAGGTCGCCACTCTTCTTGAGGCCGACCGCCCATGCCTTCACCGCGTTCGCGTCGATGTCGGCGAGCGGGACGTTCCCCCACCGCTCGTCGATCTTCTTGAGCATCGACCGCTCGTTCTTGTCGTTTGCGGGAGTGATGTCGCGAGTCGGCCACCAGTCGCCGTTCCAGTCGCCCCACGATCGCGCCGCCGCCTTCGGGTCCTTCCACCCGGGGCGCGCGGCAGCCTCTTCGGCCTTCGTGGCCTCCGCCAGCGCTCGACGTTTCGTGTCGAAGGAGCCGGGCACGCGCCGCTTCTCCCCTGTGGGCAGGCGGTAGCCGCCGCGGTACTTCCCGCTGGGAAGGGATTCAGTCCAAGCCATAGTCAACTACTGTGCCAGATTAGCTGACTAAGTGCTAGCCTGTGATCCACGGCGCACCGCCGACACCTGAGGAGGACGACATGGGCACGAGATGGCTGACCGCGAAGGAAGCGGCCGAGCACAGCGGCTACCACCTGGAGACCGTGCGGGACGCGCTGCGTTCCGGCGAGCTCAAGGGCAAGCAGCGGACCACCGCCGGCACCTGGCGAACCACAGAGGCGTGGGTCGACGCCTGGCTGGCGCAGGGCGAGGACCTGGCGGTGGCAGCGTGAGCGCAGTGGTGAAGGTTCTGGCTCAGGTGCACGTCACCGTGGTTGTTCCGCACACGGTCAAGGTCGACATCGACGACTTCGAACAGTGGCGAGCTGCCCGTGGGCACGATGGGCCGCCGTGGACCACCGACCTGACCGACAACCACGACGAGGTCATTGAGTACCTCAAAGCGGACGACGACGGTGACGGCGAAGTGTTCCGCAACCTGCCCGAGGTCAACGTGCGGGAGCACGGCATCTGGAACATCGAGATCAACGAGTTGGAGGTCATCGCCGCATGAGCAAGCCCCGGAATCCCCGCTACTTCCCGCACATGAAGGTCCGTGGCGCACGGCGGCGGCGGATCGCTCCCATCCAGCGCATGGCGGGCGCCTTCGACAGCTTGTCGATGACCGCCTGGCAGGCAGTGGTCGTGTTCGACGGCCTCGCTCGAGTGCTTAAGGGGGCGGCATGAGCGTCGAGTTCCGACTCCCCCGTCGCCCCGCCTGGCTCTACCCGGTAGGCACCATCATCCGGACACGCTACGGGCGATTCCGCGTTCGTCTTGTCGGTACGCCCATCGGCGTTCCAGGCGGCGCGAGCTGGCGTGAGTGGGCCCTGGCGTGAACCCGCTTGAAGCACTCCTTGGCATCCCCGTCCACCGATCCCGCAGAGTCGAGATCGGAGAGATGGTCTTCTCCGGGGAGGTCGGCCTCTTCGTGCACCCCATCACGCTCGAGAAGCTGCACGACCGCCGGATCGACGACTGGGAGGCTATTCGTCGCGCCGCGATGCGCACCTTCGACGAGCGATGGAACAAGGCGCAGGCCGCTTCGTTCTCCGACTCCTTCGTCGATCGCGCTCGCATCTGGGCATCTCGACGGTTAGCCGACTAACGCCGATAGAATGCCACCATGGCCCTCCCCTCCCCCGATGTAGTTGACGACTGGTCGTCCGTCATCAGGGAGGGGGCCGTGGCGTTCATGAACGGTCGCGTCACCGTCTTCCGCCAGTCCGCAGGCGTTCCGTACGACCCCGCGAGCGACACTGGCGGCGAGATCGCGCGCGAGGTCGTGCTCGCCGAGCGCCGGGCCCGCATCCAGCACATCTCGAAGCCGACGGAGACGAGCAACTCCGGCGAATGGGGCACGAAGCAGCGCTACACCGTGCAGGTTGAAATCCTTGACGGTGACCTCGAAGTCCTCAAGGGGCACGAGGTCGTCATCGTCGACGGCGGCGAGAACCCGCACCTCGTCGGGAAGTCCCTCCAGGTGCTCAAGGCGGCAGGGTCGTCGTTCGCCCCGCTGGTCTCGATCGACTGCGTGGCCGCCTGATGCGCTGGACCGGCGGCGGCCCCCTGGGGATCGCCGAGCAGCTTAAGGTGCGCGATGCGAGCGTGCGCCAGAACGCGCACAGCATGATGCAGGAGCTCGCCGCGAACGCGAATCGCCAGCAGAAGGACCTCATCGAGCGCGCGCAGACCGAGACCGGCCGCCGACGCGCAGCCACTCGCGGCGGTAGCGCCGGCCGCATCGAGACCGGCCAGATGGTGAACGGCACGAACGGAAGCGCCACCTGGGTCGGCGAGAACACGATCTCGGCGAAGTGGGGCTGGCAGGACCCCGAGAAGTACTACCTCTACCAGGACGACGGGACGCGGTACATCGCTCCCGCCCTCACGCTGCTGTCGACGTTCCTCGTCGCGCGCTCCGACTTCCTGCGCAAGATCCGCCTCCTCGGTTGGAAGGACTCCCGATGACCGGCTACGACGGACTCGCCGAGGCGGAAGCCATCCTGGATCGCCTGCGGAGCCTGGCCGGTGGACGGATCTACGACGGAGGCACCCCGGACTACGAGCAGCTCGAGAAGGACTCCAGCGGCCAGGTCCGGCCGTACGCGATCGTGCTCTTCGGCGAGCCGATCCCCGACCTCAGCGAGAGCACCCTGGGCGGCATCACCGAGCAGCCCTTCATGCTCCCGGTGTCCGTCCAGTGGGTCGCCGGGAACGCGGGAGACCTGCGACGCCTGGCTGCCGCGGGCGCGACCCTCCTGCTCGACTGGACGCCGACGCCCGCGTCCGCTCCTCTCCGGCCGTACAACGGCGGCGAGTTCACGATCAAGGACACGCAGGACCGCCCGACCCGCTACAGCCGCATCTCGCACTGGCCGGTCACGCACAACCTCTCCCTCGTGGCCTGAGAGTTACCTGGGAGTCGGCTGTAAGATGGCCCTATGGCAGAGCCCACCTACGTCTACCGGAACGTGCGCAACGGCAAGCTCGGCGAACTCACCGAGGAGCTGGCGGCCATCTGGCCTGACCTGCTCGTGAAGGTCGAGAACAACGACGTGCCCACGGACGCTGACGACGTCACCCCGGAGACCGCGACCGAGATCTCGCTCGCGAAGGCTTCCAAGCCCTCCCCCGCAACCGACTACACGAAGGACTAACCCGTGGCAGACCGCGCCCTGCGCGCCCACCGGACCATCCTCCTCGTGCCGATCGTCGATGTGGGCGGAGCGCCCAGCATCCTCGGTGGTACGAAGGCGGCCCCGGTGACGTGCCCCCTCAGTGCCCCGACGGCGGCCGTACTCAACACCTGGGTCGGCGTCACCACCAACAGCTCGCCCCTCGCCGGCATCGGCGGCAACATCTCGGCGGCCGTCCTCGACGACGTCGACCTGGGCCTCGCCGACTCGGACACCGAGTCCGAGCTCACGATCGTCTCCCGAGGCGACGAGCAGGCCATCACCCTGTTCAACGTGGACGCCAAGTTCTCGCTCCTCCGCGATGCAGACGACACGGCACTCGGCACGTTCAACATGGCCCGCGACCTCATCGTCGGCCCGGACGCGCGCTACGCCATCATCGACCGCGCCGTCGGCAACCTGAGCCCGACGGATCCGTTCGTCGCCGGACAGCAGGTCATCGACGCCTACGAGGTCCTCACGGACGTGGCGCCGGACGACATCGCCGACAAGGCATCCATCAAGATCGGCCAGACGTTCTTCGCCACCGGCGAAGTCGCCATCGGCGTCACGGTCGCGTAAGGGAGATCGACCATGTCAGACACCAGGATGTACGGCAACAAGATGCGAACCATCTGGGTTGCCGCCGCCGCTGGGAACCCGTTCACGGACCCCTCGCAGCCCACGGATGACGAGATCAACGCGATGCTCAACATCTCGAGCGTCGTCAAGTGGGACTCGACCGATGTCGGCGTGCAGGACTCCGACAAGATCGACGACCGCGTGCTCACCGACGCCGCCGGAGCACAGCGCCGCGGCTTCGTGCAGTTCGGAGGGACCCTTAACCTCCTCACGCCGAAGAGCCTCGCGAACGTCGCCGACCTCGCCACGAAGGCATTCACGCTCTTCAAGACGCCCCGCGCGGTCATCTGGGTCGTCGACCGAGTCGGCTACGCGAACACCACGCCGTCCCTCCCCGGTCAGCGGATCAACGTCTACAAGGTCGCGGTCGACGCGAAGAAGAACCAGACCTCCGGTGACACGAGCTACTCGTACACCGTGAAGCTGGTCCCGCAGGGCGATGTCCTGCCGCAGCAGATCACCGCGGACACCACGCCCCTCGCCATCACCACCAGCGGGTTCACGACGGCCCTCAAGCTGTCGAACCTCGCCTACACCTGGGGCATGGCGAAGATCGGCACGACGAACGTGACCACTCAGGCCACCTGGACCTCGAGCAACCCGGCGGTCGCAACCGTCGACAACCGCGGCCTCGTCACCGCCCTCTCCGCCGGCACGACCAACATCGTGGTCTCCTACCCGGGAGCCACGAGCTCCACGGCGATCGCCATCACCGTCACCGCGTCGTAACCCGTCACGGATCGAACGCCCCACCTGACTCCGGTCGGGTGGGGCGTTTTGTCGGCTAAGCTGACCCTGGACATCCCCTGAGTACTGCCATGGAGGCAACCGTGAACGAGATCGACGACATGCAGGCAATCGCGACCGAGGCCAAGGAAGGCTTCGACCTGATGGCGCGGCTGGAAGAGCGGCCGACCCGGACCATGGACGTCCCGGTGTTCACGGACGAGGTCCTCGGCGAGCAGCACGCGGCCGTCTCCCGCGATCTCGAGGTGGCGAAGCTCACCAGCCCGGACCCCGAGGACTACTCCGGCCTGGCAGCCGAGGTGCAGCGTCTGGCGAAGGAGGTCTACGCGACCGGCTTCACCGTCTCCCTCCGTGCCATCCCGAAGATCGTCGTCAAGAAGGCCGACCGCGAGACCCGCAAGGCGCTCGGGATCAAGGGCACCCCGCACCCGGACATCATCGAAGAGTTCTCCGAGCAGTACACCGCCCGCGTGCTCCGCGACAGCATCTCGAAGGTCACCGACCACAAGACGGGTGCGGTGAAGACCTCCCTCACCGTCGACGAGGTCCGCGCATTCGCCGACTTCCTGCCGACCGGCGAGTACGACAAGATCGACGCCGCGATGAGCAACCTGTCACTGACCGCCCAGATCTCGGACGCGGTCACCGCCGACGCGGATTTTTAGCCGAGTACCTGGCGTCGAACAACGGCGCCAGGTACCTGCTCGCCCTCCAGACGGCCATCACCTTCGGGCTGCGGCCGTCGACCGTCATCCTCGGCAAGGACTCCCGCAAGCCCTGGTCTGACATGGACATCCTGCTCGCGACGGCGTACCAGATCCTCGAGAGCGAGCGCTGCGCGCAGTGCGGCATGTACGTCTGGATGTGCCACTCGGAAGACCAGGACATGCAGTTCGAGGTCATCGAGGACTCCTGCGAGGCCACCCGCATGGTCGCCAACCGCTCGCGCCAGGTCGAGAAGCGCCTCGGCGAGCAGCCCTGGGTGCAGCTCCGACCGAACCCGATCATGGCTGACAAGGCGCGGGACTTCTCGACGCTGCGCACGCCCTACTTCGAGGAAGAGGCGCGTCGGGCGGGGATCGAGTCCGAAAGTTAGCTGAGTACCCGCTGATAGAATCCTGGGAGATGTTCACCCGGCGATTGGCGGATCCCCTCAATGTCTGACGACATGCGGTCTCAGGCCGAACTTCGCCTTGACGTCGTCACGAACCTCGACAAGGCGATCAACGACCTCGCGAAGTTCAACGAACAGGCAGGCTTCGCCGACAAGGCGACCGAGTCCCTGGAGCGACAGCTCGCCAAGGCGCGAGAGCAGCTCGACGGCGTCTCGCAGACGGCACGGAACGGCTCGGCGTCCCTCAAGGGCTACGCCGACGGCTTCGACTCGCTGCTCGGCAAGCTCAACAAGTTCTCCGCCGCTCAGCGCCGCGTGGCACAGGAAGGCGCGGTTGCGAACCCGCTCGCCGGGGTTGATCGCTCCGGCATCCAGTCGCTGCCGTCGGACCAGCTCCAGCAGTACAAGACGACGATGGACGCTGCGAGCTTCAACCCGCAGACGGAGATCATCGCCGAGATCGGCCGGCGCAACCAGGCCGCGAAGGAGGCAGCGCAGGCCGACAACGACTGGGCCGAGGCAGAGAAGCGCCTCCACGCCGTCCAGCTCCAGCGCGCCGAAGCGGACGCCGCCGAGGCCAACCGCCAGATGGAGGTTCGGGCCCAGGTGCAGGCCCGGGCGGCCGCAGAGCGAGAGCTCGCCGCTGCCCAGAAGCAATCGGAGATCGGCAGCCGGAACTACCTCAACCTCTCCACTGCGTACGACCAGCAGATCCAGCAGCGGTCCGCGGCGTCAGCGCAGTTCGCGTCTCAGCTGCGCGCGCAGATGCAGGCCGAGCAGGAGGCAACGCAGGTCAGCACCTCGAGCGCGTACTCGCTGCTCAACATCTCCTTCACCCTCGGCGCCGTCACCGCAGGCTTCACGGCCGCCGATGTCGCCGCCGTGAAGACCGCCGCCAACTTCGAGGCCTCCTTCGCGCAGGTCCGACGCACCGCCGACCTCTCCGGCGACTCGGCCGAGCGCTTCAAGCAGCAGCTCCTCGACCTGTCCACCTCCACGCCGGAGACCTTCGAGACGGTCTCCAGCATCGCCGCCCTGGGTGGGCAGCTGAACATTAGCGGCGACAAGCTGCTCAACTTCACCAAGGCGACCGCCGAGTTCACCGCCACTTCGGACGTGACCGCCGAGGCCGCCGGCACTGCACTCGGCCGCCTCGGCCAGCTGCTCCCCGAGGTCGACGGGCAGTACGAGAACCTCGCCTCGTCCGTCCTCAAGGTCGGCGTCAACTCCGTCGCGACCGAGTCGCAGATCATCTCCATCGCCACCCAGATCGCTGGCATCGGGCGCAACGCCAACCTGTCGGTCGCCGATGTCGTCGGCCTCTCCGGCGCGATCGCCTCTGTCGGCGTGCAGCCCGAACTCGCTCGAGGCACAGTTACTCGACTGTTCACGCAAATCCAGACCGCCGTCTCCTCGGGTGGCGAGTCGCTCGAGAACTTCGCACAGCTCGCCGGCCAGAGCGGCTCCCAGTTCGCATCGGCGTGGGAGAAGACCCCCACCACCGCGCTCATCTCCCTGCTCAAGGGCATCAACGCGCAGGGCTCCAACGCCGCGGCCGCCCTCGAGTCGATTGGCCTCGCCAGCGACCGCGACCTTCCGACCCTCCAGCGGCTCGCGCAGAACACGAACGTCCTCAAGGACGCGCTCGCCAACGCGAAGTCCGGCTTCGCCGACAACTCCGAGCTCCAGAAGCAGTACGGCATCGTCTCCGAGACGGTCAGCGCCAAGCTCCAGGTCCTATCGAACAACTGGCAGGCGCTCATGGCGACCGTCGGCGGTTCGGCGGGCGGTGGCCTGAGTACCGCGATCGACGGGCTCACGAAGCTGCTCAAGGCCGTCACGGCCATCGCAAGCAACCCGATCGGACAGTGGATCTCCGTCACCCTGCTCGGGTTCGCGGGTCTCGTTGGCGTGACCGGCGCACTCGCGACCGGCATGGCGCTGGCGGCTGGCAACACACTGCTTCTGCGTGCCGCCTTCCAGCAGGGCGCGATCGGCGCCACTACGATGAAGGTCGCCACGACCGGTCTGAGCTTCGCCCTCAAGGGGCTCGGCGGACTCGGCATCGTTCTCTCGCTCGCCAGCGTCGCGGCCATCGCGGCCCAGGCCGGCGGCGCGTTCGACACCGCTGCCGACAAGGCGGACAAGTTCTTCGGGTCGTCCGACACCCTGGCGTCGGCGTTCGAGAAGGACGCCGCGGCGTACGCCAAGACCGGCGACTACATCGACAAGATCTCCGTCGGCCAGACGCAGGCGGCTTCCTCCGGAGCGAGCTGGTCCTCCCAGGTCTCCGATGCAGCGTCGGCCCAGAAGAGCCTCGCTGGCGCTGTCGACGGTGCCACGAGCGCCATCAGCAACCAGACCCTGGTCTACGGCGACAACGCCAAGGCCGCACTGGCCTCCATGCTCCAGTCGAGCAAGGAGTACCAGAAGCTCTTCACCGACAATCAGCTCGGCAGCTCCCTCGATCGCGCTGGCGGCAGCCTCAACGGCTTCGCCGAGTCGATCCTCGGCGACCCCGAGAACGGTGCTCGCAACTACGCCGCGAAGATGTCGGCCGCTCTTCGCCGAGAGATCAAGCGCACCCTCGACGAGCAGGGCATCGACAACTCGGCCGCGATCGCAAGCGCGACCGCCAACGACGCCTTCTCGAAGCTCACCAACGTCGGAGCAGCCCTCGAGGGCCAGTTCGGCTCCACGGCCGCAGTCATGGCCGCCTACGCTTCGACCACGGGCGGCGCCGCGGCGGCAACCGATGACCTCAGCGGGAGCGTCGAGGGTGCCGCCGGCGGGTCGATCCTCCTGCGCGACCAGGTCAACGACCAGATCAAGTCGTTGTACGGCGGTGTCAACGCGCAGTACGAGCTCATGAGCTCGTCGTACTCCCTCGGTGAGGCGTTCTACAACAACGGCGCGGCCGCCGCGGCGAACGGCTCCCAGCTCCAGGCCGTGATCTCGAGCATCGTCTCCGCCTCGGCGACAACGGGCGAGGCCGCTGGCCGTCTCCAGGGCTTCTTCGACGCGCTCGTGAAGGGCGGGTACGCCTCGGCGTCGCAGCTCGACATCCTGCGCCAGGTCATCGGCACCCTCGCCCCCAGTGGCGCCACGCCGATCGCCTTCAACATGAAGCCCTTCGTCTCCGGCATGGGCAAGGCTCGGCACGCCGCGGAGAAGGCCGCCGCCGCAACCAAGAAGGTGACCGAAGAGGTCAAGACGCTCGCCGACTACGGCAGCGACCTCGGCGGCGTCTTCCAGCGCGCGTTCGAGATCCGCTGGGCCCCCGGGCAGGTCTTCGACAAGATCGTCTCCGGCTGGCAGGACATCGCCAAGAGCGCCGCCGACGCTCGCTCGAAGATGGCCGACGCCAACGCCACGCTGTCGAAGCTCGCCGCGGACCGCAAGGTCGACCAGTACTGGCTCAAGGTCGCCCGGATGTACGGCGACACCCTTCGTGCCGCCGAGATCCAGGCTGACCTCGCCGAGAACTCCCGCGACACCGCGGACGCCCAGAAGGACCTCTCTGAGGCCCAGAAGGGCTCGAGCACCTCGCTGGTCGGCAGCACGCAGGCCGCGGTCGAGAACCGCGGCGTCATCCTCGGGCTCGTCGGCGACTACCAGGACTACATCGCCAAGCTGGCGGCGTCCGGCTACTCGCAGGAGCAGCTCCGCGTGAAGACGCAGCAGCTCAAGCAGGACTTCATCAACCAGGCCGTCCAGATGGGCTTCAACCGGGCCGAGGTGTCGAGGTACGCCTCCGCGTTCGATGACATGACCACCGCCATCGCGCGCGTGCCCCGCAAGATCACCGTGGGCGCGAATGTGAACCCGGCCATCCAGGCACTCAACGAGTTCGTGGCGAAGGCCAAGAAGGCCGGTCGTGACGCGGGCAACGGCATGTCCGACGGCTTCTCTGACGGCGTCGGCGACATGTCGTCCGAGCTCGACCCGGTGGCACTCAAGACCGCTCGCAAGTTCGCGCTGCTCACCGACATCGCGGTCCTCAGCGCGCAGGCCGCCCTCGCGTCCGTCGCCGGCAACCCGATCTCCGCGTTCGGCTACCAGGCGAGCATCCTGGCGAAGCAGGCGGTGCTCAAGTCGGGCAACTACTGGACGGGTGGGTACACCGGCGGCGGCGGCAAGTACGACTACGCCGGGTCCGTGCACAAGGGCGAGTACGTCTTCAACCAGCAGGCCACCCGGAACATGGGCGTCGAGAACCTCGCACGCTTGCACTCGGCGGCCCAGTACGGCAAGCCGCAGATGGCGGCCGCCGCATCCCAGGGTGGCGGCATTGTCGCCCTCGACGCGAGCTCCGTCCGCGCCATCGCCGAGGCCGTCGCCCAGATCAGGGTCATCATCCCGGGGCAGGCTATCGCACGTGCCTCCTCGGCCAACAACGTCAACGGAACGAACCGAGGGAGCGCCTGATGGCCGGCAAGATGTGGATGGGCCTCCGAGGCCGCGAGAAGTGGGTGACCGCGCCCGCCACCGGCATGACCTACGGAGCGAAGCGCTGGTCGAGCAAGACCACCTTCCTCTCCGGAGGCGCCAACGTGCGGAGCTCCATCGCTGCACACGTCGAGTACGAGATGAGCTGGAACGCGCTCTCCCGCGACTCAGCGCGCGCGATCGAGGACATCACCAGCGGCATCGACGGCACCGGCCTGGTGTACTTCCTCGACCCCATGGCGATGGACAAGAACGTCCTGCCGGCCCAGTGGGCGTTCCCCGCCCTGGCGGCCCTGGACGGCCCCGTCCTCTGGGGCAAGACGCGCCCGGCTTCGGTGCCGACGGAGACCAACTCGCGGGGCTACCCCACGACCAGCGCGCAGTACCGACCCTCGACCACGCGCTCGTCCCTCTACATCCCGATTCCACCCGGTCACACCGCCTGGGTTGGATTCCATGGCACCGCGGTCGGCACCGGCGGGCTCGAAGTGTCCCCGATCCTTCCGGGCGGCCTTGTCGGAGACTCCGTCCTGCCGAAGATCCTCCCCGTCGACACGGACACGCTCGTCAACACGGCATTCTCCGGCGACATCTACCGAGGCATCGAGCTGCGCTTCGGTGGCGGAACGGCCGCCGCCGTGACGATTGCCGGGATGGTGGTTCAGATCCTCCGCTCCAACGCCACCCCGAAGACCGGCGGCTTCATCTCCGGACAGGGGCACTCTGGCTGCAAGTTCGACGAGGCCCCGCAGCGCACGGCGTACAGCGCCGCGGTGGGCCGGGGCTTCGACGGCATGGTCAGTTTGTCGGCTAAGCTGACTGAGATCGGCGATTGGACTTGACGTGGCGGTAGACATCACCATCGCTGGCAACCCGAAGTGGAACGCCAGCGACTATAGCGTCGTCGAGGACTCCACTCCGATCGACCCAGCCGACACCACGGGCGGCGTAGGCCAGATCTCGGTCACCTTCCCCGAGAGCTCGGAGACGAAGCTCTACCGCAACAAGCTGCTGGTGCTGGCCGACGGCAACCAGGGAACCACCACGGGCACCGTCCGCGGGCTCAGTGGCGATGGGGACACCTCGATCCTCACTGCCGACTCGCGGATGGCCCTACTCAACGTCACCCGCACAGCTCAGCCTTTCAGTGGCACGCTCGAGGGCGCCTTCCGGTACTACCTCGGCCTCTGTGGAGTCAAGGACGGCATCGTCGTAGACGCGGGCATCTCGACGCGGCAGGTCACCTTCCCCGGGTGGCAGGGCGTCGTCTGGGAGAAGGTCAAGCAGCTCGTCGCCTCCCAGCGCGTCGAGACCTCCCTCGTGTCGAACAACGTTGTGCTCCGTCCGCTCCGAGGTCGCGTGGCGCAGAACCATCGCGACGCCTCCGAGTCGTGGTCACACGACGCCTCGAACGTCGCTCAGAGCATCGAGATCTTCTACTACCAGAGCCAGCAGAAGAGCGACCTGGCGTACCCGCTCGGCGGCTGGAACTCCGAGGTCCAGGCGTACCAGGTGGACGCCGGAGCGAGGGTCGAGTTCGACATCAGCCTCGAGGCGACCGACGAGATGTCGCTCGGCGCTTCGCTCACCTCCATCACACAGCCGGACTGTGTGGCGAGCGTTGCACGGAACTACCAAGCCGCGAGCGTCTACACGGTGGCGGGCAACGATGGACTGCCTATTCCGCCGGCACAGTGGACCGCGGGCGGCGGCAACGTCTCCGTGAAGGTCAACGAGGACACGCGGTCCATCACCGTCACCATCACCGGCATGCGGTCCCCGAAGTACGCGCCGTTCACGATCGGGATGTCCTCCGGGGACAACACCTACTACTCGAGCCTGCGGCTGATCGGTGCCGGAGTCTTCTACGACCGCACCAAGGTCACGCTCCCGACGGGGAACTCGCCCGACCTCGCGCCAACGGTCGTCGGGGCGACGGTCGACAGCCCCTTCATCACCTCGATCGACGACGCGTACCGAGCGGGCCTGTGGACGCTCGCCGCGTTCACGAGCGCGAAGCGAACCATCAGCGTGACGAGCACCGGGATCAATCGTCAGGGCGAAGTCGGCGACCGGATCCCGTTCATGCGGATGGGGCAGTTCAACTCCGACGGAGACTTCGCGGGCCTCACGATGGGCGGCTTCAACAAGACGTACTCCGGGATGACGATGGGCGAGTTCAGCGCTCTCCAGATGGAGAAGCTGCACGACGCCTTCGAGACCCAGGCGTTCGGGAACGTCTCCGGCGCTCGGACCTTCATGGACGGGAGCTGGTACCGCATCCGCTCCGTCTCCGCGCTGACCCCTGAGTCGATCTCGTACTCCGCCGAGTCCGACGACACGATGGGCGACTTCAACTCGGCCTACTCGGGCATGACGGCGAAGGAGTTCAACGCGCTCCACCGTGGCAAGACGATGTCGGACTTCAATGCCCGCCCGTTCTTCGCGCCGGACGCATCCGCGGCTTAGCCGACTAACCCTCGGTAGAATCGACCGACATGAGATCGAGGCGGTACGACCAGTGACCCCCAAGCCGTTCCCCCCCATCAACCTGGACGCCAGGGCTACGCCAGGCATCCGAGCGATGCAAACGCGCATCCAGGAGCTCGAGGACGACCTCCGTCGCTTCAAGCAGGGTCAGGGCAACAACGCCAACTCCTCGTCGTCCACGATGTCTACGCTGTCCACGAAGATCCAAGAGCTCCAGCAGCTGACTAGCGACCTCGCTGATGCGCAGTCGAAGCTCACCACGACGACGAACCGGCTCCAGGACGCCACGGACCTGCTCTCGGCCTACGCGAACCTCCAGTACCGCGAGTGGTCAAGCACCAACGGACTCTCCGTGGCGGCCAACAGCTACGCGAGCACTCCAGCTTCGGTCCGGATCTCGAGCGCCACTGGCCGCCTCGAGGTTGGCTTCGGCGGCAGCATGAACTCCGGCAACGGCTACTTCCTCTACTCGATCACGGGCGACTCGTCCGGTGTCGTCGTCGCGCGAGACGCCGTCCGCAACAGCCTCGCCCAGCGCGTCGGCGTCACCGGCGGAGCGAGCTTCATCGGAAGCTCGTTCAACAGCCTGGTGGTCTCTGTGCCGAAGAACGAGACATTGACCGTCTCGGTCGAGATGTTTGCCGTTACCGACCAGACCTACTTCTTCGGCGCGAAGATTCAAGCGCGCGTCGCGCCCTGATAGTTAGCTGATAGTCGGCTGTAAACTGCCTGCATGGCTACGACCGGCGCTCCCGCGAACATTCCGCTGTTCGATGACAACTCGGTCATGACCCCGATCCAGGCCCCGTTCAACGCAATCGCAACGGCTCTGAACAACTACCTCAAGACCAAGGACACCGGCTGGGTCGGCATCGACACCCCCAGCGGGTTCTCCCCCAGCGGGTTCTCCTACCGCGTCCTCGGAGGCGTGACGTACTTCAAGGGCAACATCGCCATCAACTCAGGCTCGTTCCCCAACGGCTACACGAACGTCGGCACGGTCCCTGCGGGCGCCCGGCCGAACCAGATGGTCCGCGCTCCGATCGGCTTCTACAACGGCATCACCGGACTCCTCGTCATCCAGACCGACGGATCCATCCAGGTCGGCTGCTCCACCTCCGTGGGAACCGGAGACACGGTCTACGTCGGCGGCGTTTCCTACCCGGCGGACCGGTGACCATGGCCGTCCACGACATCACCGGGGCTGCCGCGCGCCTCGCCTCCATCTCCGTCGACGGGTACGCCGCCGGCCGCAACCGCCCGGGCATGTGCCTGCGGTGGAGCTACTTCGCCGTCGGCATCCGTCCGAACCTGACTCCTGCGAACATCGCGATGGACGCCTGGACGAATGCACCGGCCGAGCACCGCCACCCGATCGGGCCCAACACCCTCGTGCCGAAGGACGTGCCGATCATCCTCGGCCCGTCCCCGACGCGCACTGACAGCAACAAGGGCGCTGGAGACGTCTACCCGGCGGCGCAGACCGGCCGCGGCTACGCCACCCCGGGCGTCATGACGGACTCGCCCCTCCGCGGAGCGGGCTACATCGGCGGCGGCACCATCGCCCAGCGCGCTGCCCAGACGGGTCGGCCGGTACTCGGCTACCTGACCCACTGGCTCGGCTACGACATCACGACGGCAGGCATGGCCTCGATCGTCACCCCATCCCTCGAGACCGTCCAGGAGTACGAGATGACGCAGATGCGCCTCATCAAGAACAACACCCGAGGTGACGCGAACTACGGCTCCGTCGACCTCATCTGCGTCGAGACGGGCTTCTTCTGGCACGTCCCGAACACCGCCTACCAGGCGTCCATCGAGAAGGCCTACGGCATCAAGACCGAGAGCCTCGAGGCCAACTGGTGGAGCTTCTGGCGCCAGCTCGCGACCGGGCACCGCGACGCGCTCGGTGACACCGCCGCCAAGAAGGCTGCGGCGGCCGTGTGGGGCCTCAAGATCGACGGCTTCAACGGCGTCCACTCCGCGGGAGATCGTCTCGCGGGCATCGACAAGAAGGCGGGCACGGCGACGCTCGAGCCCGGCGCCATCAAGCTGCCCACCCTCACCATCACCGGAAAGGCGGTCGCCGCATGAGCGACACCACCACCCTCAACGATGACATCGCCGCCGGCTTCCAGGTGGACGCCGCCGTCGCCCCGGCCCGCACCGCGGCGCACGTAGCGATCGAGCACCGCGACCTGGTGCAGATGCCAGGCCTCGGTGAGGTCGACCTGGTCACCTCGGACGCCCCCGCGGCTCCGCAGCTCTCCCAGGCCGCCGACGGCAGCTACCACCTCGTCCTCACCTGGACCAAGGCCACCAAGGCACATGTCGGCACCGCTGTCGCGGCCGTCGTCGGCCTCGGCGAGCTCGCCACGACCTACGTCCTGCCCGCCGGCAGCCCGTACACGACCTGGGCGCAGGTCGCGCTCGGGGCCGTCGGCATGGCTGGCATCTGGCTCGGGGTGTACCTCCCGTCCAACAAGAGCAAGAGCGCCTGATGCCCGAGGACCGCGACTCAGAAGTCACCCTCGGGGAGGTGAACCGGAACGTCAACCGTGTCGAAGGCTCCTTCATCGCAGCGATCAGGGACCTCGTCACCAAGACGGAGTTCGGCTACCTCGTCGCTCGAGTCGAGGTGCTCGAAGCAACCCAGAAGTCCCGGTTCGGGAACTGGGTCTCGGTCCTCGGCATCATCATCCCGTCCTGCATCGCGATCTACGCACTGCTCAAGGGAGCCAGCTGATGAAGAACCTCCGCGTGCCGCACGCCCCGAAGTGGCTCAACGCTCAGAACATCGTGGTGGCGTGCGCAGTGCTCGCGCTCACCGCGGTGCTCTCCGCACTGTTCTTCGTCCAGCAGGGCCGGATCGCCTCACAGGACGACCGGATCACCTCGCAGGAGTCACGCATCCAGACCCTCACCGGTCAGAACGGGTACCTGACGGAGCAGTACACGCGGGTCTACGGGCAGGCTAAGACCGGCGGCGTGGAGCCGACCACCGCTCCCCCATCGACGCTGCCGGACGCTGCAACCCCCGGTGCCGCCGGGGCATCCGGGAAGGACGGCCGCGGAGTCGCCTTCTCGATCTGTACGGCGCTCGGCTGGGTCGTGACCTACACCGACGGCAAGACCGAGAACGCGGGCCTCTGCGAGGGCGACCGCGGCAAGTCAGGCCCGCCGGGCAAGGCCGGGGCGACCGGTGCGCCGGGAGCCACTGGCGACCGCGGCGCGGACTCGACCATCCCCGGGCCGCCCGGGTCGTCCGGCTCTCCCGGTGCCGACTCGAGCGTGCCGGGCCCGTCCGGAGCCCAGGGCCCCCAGGGCCCCGCCGGTCCGGCCGGCGCAGACGGCAAGGACGGAGCCGCCGGCACCCCGGGCACCAACGGCACCGACGGCCGCGGCGTGACGAGTATCTCCTGCGTCGAGGGCCCCGCCTTCCGCTTCGCCTTCACCGACGGCACCACCCAGGACATCCCCGGCGCGTGCGACGCGCCAAGCCCCACGACAGACCCCACCCCCGCGGGCTGACCGCACACCGGAGGAAGCCACTTGTCCCGACACACCGACGCGGTCCTGCTCGATCCCGAGTTCCGATCCGCCATCAACAGCACCGAAGCCCTGCGCTCGATCGCCAAGCGCTTTGAGGTCTCATTCGGCTTCGCCCAGAAGGCCCGCTCGAGGGGCGTCGAGGCCCCCGACGCATCGACGGTCACCAGCGACGGCGTCATCGCCACCTCACGCACCGAGTCCAGCGACGGCACCGTGCTCATCGAGAAGAAGGCCGACCGCGTCATCCCGCTGTCCGAGTGGCTCGAGGATCTGCGCCGCGACGGCTTTGACCCGGCGGACTACAACACGACGCACGGCCACTCCGTCTACACGCAGCACACGCGTTCCGAGGGCACGAAGACCCTCTACGCGAACAAGTTCTCGGCGACACGGAAGACTGCGAAGGAGAAGCTCGAGCAGGGCGCCGTCGACTTCACGGCGGCCGCCAAGTTCGTCGAGGGCTTCACCTACGTGCCCGCGAAGCGCGACTACCTGGTCGACGCAGCTGTGCTCCAGCCGACCGACGAGCAGTGGGGCAAGACCGACTTCGCTGGCGGCACCTCCGAGGCCAGCGAGCGAGTCATGAACTCGTACGCCGCGTTCTCCGACTACCTCCGCGAGTACCGGCCGCGCGAGGTGCTCATCGCCCGCACCGGCGACGCGATCGAGAACGTGAACAACGTCTCCTCGCAGCGGGACACCAACGACCTCGACCTCCCCGCGATGATCGCCCACTCCTTCAAGATGGACCTCGCCGGGCTCAAGATCATCGCGCCGCAGGCCCAGCGCGTCGTCAACGCCTACGTGCCGTCGAATCACGGGCGCTGGCGCACCGGACCGAAGGAGGAAGCTGGCAACCCGCACGCCGACTTCGGCATCGCGGTCGGCCGCCAGGTCATGCACACGCAGGAGCTCCTCGGCGTCTTCCCGAACGTCGAGACCGTGTTCCCCGACGCGCTCATGGAGTCGATGTCCGTGCGCCTCGGCGACGCGACGATCGGGCTCGTGCACGGGCACCAGGCCGGCAACCCCGACAAGCTCGGCGACTGGTGGTCGAAGCAGAGCCACGGCCGCATGCCCACCTGGGACGCGGACATCCTCCTCGTCGGCCACTTCCACTCGCTGCGGATCCAGCAGTCCGGCAACGCCCGGTGGATCTTCGTCGGGCCCGCCAGTGACAACGGCTCGTCCTGGTTCTCGAACCTCAAGGGCGAGCGGTCCCGCTCCGGCATGCTGGCGTTCACCCTCGAGGGCAAGAACTGGCGCAACCAGGAGATCCTCTAGCCGACTAACGAGAACGCCCCGAGCCGAAGCTCGGGGCGTTTCTCATGCGGCGCGGAGATCGCGGCTGTGCGGCGCCCAGTAGGCGCGGAGCGTCGGCATGTGCCGGCGGCGCTTGAGGTTCACGAGGACGTGGGTCACGGCGTCGTTCGAGTCGTCGTTCTCGGTGCCCGGGCGGAAGAGTCCGAACCGATCGAGGAAGTCGAAGCGAACCCGCTGCTTCTGGGCCTTCGTCTTCGCCGACGCCGGGTAGCCGGTGAGCCCCGCCTTGTCCGTGTTCGGCTGCCACATGATCGGGCGCGGGTAGAGCGCGCGGAGTGCGCCCTCGATGTGCACGGGCGTCAGGTCGGCGCGGAACTCGTTGTCGCCGAGGACGAACAGCTCGCTCACCAGATCGTCGAAGGCGGGGCACTCGTTCTGCCACCAGGCCAGGAACCCGTCGAGGCCGTCGTGGACCTGCCAGCGCTCGAGCAACTGGTACGGAGTCACCGCGTCGTAGAAGCCGAGGGCGATGCCGGAGTTGCCGCCGGGGTCGAGGGAGAGGATGCGGGTCATGCAATGCCCCCGTAGTACTCGTTGCGGCCGACCTCGCCGGTGCGGACGGCCGCGGGGAGGTGGCCGATGTGGAACAGGTCGCACTCGGCGCAGCAGTAGGCGCTCATGCCCGGCATGCCGTTGCGCCCGGCCATGCTCGCGGCGGTCTTCGCGTCTCTCCTGGTCTGCCACGCGCGCTTGCCGCTCGAGCAGCTGTTGTGTCCCCAGGCGGAGACTCCACGGATGACCGGGGATCCGCTGCCGGTCTTCTTCCGGGCGCTCCCCTTCGTGCTTGAACCCTTGGCGTTCCTCATGCTGCTGCTCCCTTCGTGAGCATCTCGGCCCAACCGCCTAGCCAGGCGTCGAACCCCTTCTTGCCGGTGATGATGTAGTCCTTGACGAGGTGGGAGACGCGGTCGTTGTAGTCGGCGTCCTGACGCTCGGCGTGCGCGATCGTCTCCCGCACCCGGCGGGCGTGCGCCCACTCGGGTTCGTCCTTCTTCTGTCGCAGGTCGGACGACGCCGGGGCGTAGTCGTAGTAGAGCTCGACCGGCTCCCCCACGGGGTCGAGGACTCGCGCGTACTGGAAGGCGAAGGTCGGCTTCTCCTTCCGCTCGCGCTTCCAGCTCGCGACGAATCCGAGTGCGTAGCCGGGGGCTTGCCCGGACACCCAGTAGTGATCGACCTCGTGGGCGGCCTTCTTGAGCTGCCCAGCGTTGTCGCCCGTCTTGAGGAACGTGTCGTCGTGGTGCACGACCGAGCGCACGTTGTGGGTCGTCCACCCGATCCCCTCAGCCTTCTCGAGCAACCGCTTGGCTGCCGGAGGGAAGGAGTCGACCGGCCCGTCGTGCTCGGCCTCCATGACCTCGATCGGGTCCGGCTCCTCCGCTTCGAGGTCGGCGTCGGCCGCAGTGTCGTCAAGCATCGGTGACCTCCTGCACGCCGGGCCCGAGCAGGGCGCGGAGGTAGTCGAGTACCTCGAAGCCCTTCTGGCCGTCATCCAGCAGGAGCCAGCGCAGCCGGTTCTCGATCTGGTCGATGTTGGTGGGCTCCGGCACGTAGGCCAGGTCGCAGACGAACGGCGGGAACGCGCCGAGCCCGAGCACGCGGCCGGGCTCGCCGGGGTTCGCCGGGACGGGCTGCACGAGTGGTGCGTCCGGGCCGAGGCGGAGCTTCGCCTCCCGGACGAGAGCGCTCTGCTCGGCGGTGAGCGGCCACGGGAAGATCGGCAGGGGCAGCGGCGCGTTCACGGCATGCCTGCCGCTCTGGCGATCGTGCGCTGCGAGATGCCGGTCAGTCTCGCGAGGAAGCTCGTGGAGACGCCCATGGCGACGACCTTCGCCGCGAGCTCCTTGTCCACCTCGCCGTCGAGGCGCTTGCGGAGCAGCTCGAGCGTCGGGTCGAGAGCCTCGGCCACGAAACGGCCGCCGGTGCGCTCGGGGCGGCGGGCGACGCCATCGACGACATGACGAGGGAGGCCGACGATCTCGGCGAGCTGCCGGTTGGAGAACACGCGGTGCTCGGCGAGGCGAGCTGCGGCCGCGGCGCGGTCGGCGCGGTCCATGTAGTCGAGGCGACGGAAGACCGCGGCGGCGTCGCTCAGGGCGGCGTAGGTGCTCACGATGCGTTCCTCCAGGGGATGTGCTGGACCCAGCGGCCCGTGCTTTCGTCAGTGGGTTCGACGTACTCGGCGGCCACCTCGAAGAGCAGCTGCCACTCGCCATGCTCGTCGAGACCCCAGACAGTGCCGGAGCATCCGGGTGTGTAGACGAGGGCGTTCTTGGCGGCGCCGATGCTGGCGTGCACCTTCTCGCGCGGGGTGCGGCCGGCGACGATGGTGGCGAAGGGCCTGATCTTCGGCGGGGTCATGCTGCGAGTTCCAGGTCGTCGGTGGTTGTGGCGGGCAGGAGCTGCTCGAGGATGGCGCGAGCCAGCAGCGGCGGGACGGCGTTGCCGATCTGGAGGAACCGCTTGCCGCGGCTGCCCTGGAACGGGAAGCCGGCAGCGTACGTCTGGAGAGTCGCGGCCTCGCTCACCGAGCAGACGTACGCGCCCTGCATCTGGGGCGACTCCTTCGAGTGGTGCTTGCGCAGAGCCACCCGCGGGTCTCCCGCGATCGTCGTCGCCGGGCGGTCCTGCTGGGGCCACCGAGGGTAGCTCTGGAGGGTCGCGGCCTCTTCTGGGGTGAGCTTGCGGGTCTCGCCGTCAGCGAGTTCGAGCACGAACCCGCCGGGCTCGGTCCCGCCGGCCGAGGCACGCAGGGTGAACGCGGGCTCGGTGGACGCCCGGCCAGGGCGCTCCCCGTACCGCTCGACCATGCCGCGGCCCATGTTCTTGATCGCCTTGAAGGGCGGGTACGACTGGAGTACGGCGGCATCCTGGTCGGTGAGGCGCAGGATCCCGCCGTCGTTGTCGGCGTCCCCGCTGGCGACCCAGGCCCCGCTCTGCCGCTCGTTGTAGACGGTTCGGCGGGCTCCGGATCCTCCGAGTGCCGCCGGGGCCGTCCCGCCGTTCTCGGTTCCCGAGGCGACCGTCGGGTAGGGCCGACGGATCATGCCCCAGCCGAGGGCGGCGGCCATGGAGACCCACGGAAGCACGTTCTCGTCGAGCTTCTGCGGGTCGCGGCTGTAGTACTTCGAGTGCGTCGGCTGCGGCATCGCAGCTTCGATGCCGTCGAGGCGACCGATGAGGATGGCGCGCTTGCGGGTCTGCGGGACGCCGTACTGCTCAGCGTTGAGCACGCCGGTGACGACGGAGTAGCCGAGCTCCCGCATGACGACGGAGTAGGCGTTCCAGACCGGCAGGACGGTGGGGACCTGCTCGAGCACCACGTAGGTGGGGCGGTCGCGGTAGACGTGCGCCAGCGGCGTGAGCACGAGCGCGGTGCGGTCATCGAGCTGCGCGGTCAGCTCCTTGAGCATCTCAGGGCTCGTGTAGTCCCCGCGCTCGATCGCCACGAGGACGTCGTCGAGCGCCTTGCGACCGGCGCCCTTTCCGGCGACGGAGAAGGTCTGGCATGGCGGCGATGCGATGAGCAGGTTGTAGTCGATCTTGAACTCGCCGGAGTGGTCGAGCAGGCCGTCCCAGACGTCCCGGTAGGCGGTGTCCATGCCTGCGGCCTCTCTCGATGCGACGGCCTCGGGCATGATCTCGACGCCGTGCTCTTCGATGCCGAGCCACTGGCAGGCGACGCCCCAGCCGGTGCCGGCGAAGAGGTCGAGGGCGACGAGACGCTGCGGCGCGCGCTCGGCGGTGATGGTGTTGGTCATGCTGTTGCCTCCTTGGCGTAGATCCACTGTTCGTTCGAGGTCTGGTCCATTTGTCTGTAGACGCGGCCGTCGGCGATGAGCTGTTCGAGGTGCCTGTCGGCGGTGAACTTGTCGGTCGCGCGCCGGTAGATGTCGGTCTGGCGTGCTCGGCGCTGCGGGCGGCCGAGGATCCAGAGCTCGAGCTTGTCGACGTCGCGTCGGAACGAGGACTGGGTCGTCTTGCCGACGATGTTGAGGAGGTTCCCGAGCCACTCCTCGGCCTGCTCGAGGGCCACGAGGTAGTGGATGCGCTGGATCTCGGCGCTACCGAGGGAGCAGGCGACCAGCGCGGCGCACTTCATGACGGACCAGGAGAAGCGCTCGACCGACGGCCGAAGCAGTTCGGCGTTGGGGTGGCCCTTGAGGATCTGCTCGAAGTACTCGTAGAACTCGAGGTCGCGCTCGAGGACCCAGGCGTCGACCTCCATCGTCGTCATCTCGCCGCCGACGGCCTGGAGCTTCCGGACGTTCTCGGAGAACTCGACCGCCCAGTGCTTCTGCATCTTGTACTGCCTGCCCGCGGCGACGTCGCCGCGCTTGGCGAGGCGCTTCTTCTTCATGTCGCGGGTGCGCTCGACGCGCTCACCGACGGCGAAGACGAAGCGGTGCAGGAAGCCGGACTCCCAGTCGGTCGGCTCGAGGGCGTCGAAGATCTTCTCGTCGATGCCCGCGTACTGCATCACGAGGTAGGCCCGGGCGTTGACGTTCGAGAGCTCAGCGTCGCCGTTGCGGAGGATCTTCGGCACGCGGCCGCCGTAGATGTCGGTCAGCTTCTCGCGGAGGTTCCGGAGGTAGCCGGCCTGGCCGGGGCGGGACGCTTCGATGTGGGCACTGGCCTCGTCCGAGACGAACCACGAGGACTTGCCGTCGCGGATGATGAGCTGCTTGATGAGCGACTCGGGGGTCGCGTCGCCGCCGATGTCCGGGTCGTCGTCGGGGTTGACGAAGTAGGCGCCCTGCACCGTGCGCTGCATGTCCATCGACTCCGACTTGCCGGACGTGGACGGGCCGAGGGTCATGCCCCAGACGTTGAGAGGAACGGTGATCCCGCCCTCCTTCACGAGGCAGGCGTGCGGTGCGTAGACGAGCGAGAGGATGAACCAGCGGTTGAGCCGGTGGTACGGCGGGTTGATGGTCGAGAGGGTCTCCTCGACGTAGTCCATGTACTGCTGACCGAACCACTTCACGTTGGAGACCTCCTCTCGTTCTGCGTCGGTGATGAGCTTGGGGTGCTCGATGGCACCGAAGACGGTCTCGTGCACCTCGGGTGCAGCTTCATTGGCGGCCGCCGGGGCTTCGGCCGGGAGGTTCGCCGCGGTGGGGTCGATCGGCGCCGCGGGTAGCCCGTTCTCGCGGTTGACGATCTCGCGCGCGGAGGCGACCTCGCGCCACAGGCGGGCGAGCCCTCCTTCCTCGACCTGGAAGAACTGGGACGAGCGGGTCTGCCAGACCAGCGAGACGGCTTCCTCGTCCGTCAGTCCGAAGCGCAGGGCCTCGACGAAGATGAGGTGCCGGATCTGCCAGTAGCCGCGCTCGGAGCCGTCGTCGGGTGTCCGTGCCCAGAGCTCGAACCACTCGGTCCCGTTGCTCGTGTGCGACGGGAGCCGGTTGGCGATGTCCTGGAAGGGCTTGGGCTCGGGGATCTGCTGCCGCGGGATGTCGGCGAACTGGCCCTCGGTGCGCTTCCGGGCGTCGTGCCACTGCTCGAGCACCTTGTCCTGGCCCCAGGAGGGGTAGGTCGGCGTGTATGTGAGCAGGAGGTCGATCGCGCGCTGCTCGTCGATGACGTAGGCGGCGGAGTTGACCATGCGGCTGAGCCAGGCGGCTGAGCCGAAGACGATGTCGTGCCACCCGGCTCCCTCGGTCCACTGCTTCGGCAGGGCGGAGAGCTGGCGGATGATGGCGTTCGTCTGGTTGATCTCGTCGACGGAGGCGAGCACGGCCTGGGGCCCGGTGTACTGCTCGTGCTTGTAGACGGGGCGCTCGACGCGGAGGTGCTCGAGCCAGACCTCGGGCAGCCACTCGAAGTCGTCCACGGTCGGCAGGCCCGCCATGGGCTCGCCCTCGTAGTCGTAGAAGCGGTACTGCGTGCCGGTGTCGGGGTGAATCGAGGGCCAGACGGCGGTGTAGCGGTGGCCGCGCTGGATGATGTCGATGTCGTCGGCGGCCTTGGTCAGGAACTCGATGCCGTCCGGGACACGGTAGAAGTGCTGGCGGCTGGGGGTCGCGTCGCCGCGGGAGGTCGAGGATATGGTGACGGGCAGCGGGCCGAGCTCCTGCTCGAGGATCGCGAGCTGCTGGTCGCCGTGCTTCTCGTTGTAGGCGTCCACGTCGATGCCGATGAAGCCTTCGGCTCGGATGCCGATGTTGAGGTGGGCGAAGGTGGGATCGGTCGACCATGCGGCGATCTTCTCGTCGGTGACCGTGCCTTCGCGGCCGGTGCAGCCGGAGTCGGCGACGACCTTGCCCCGAAGCGGGATCGGGGCGAAGCCTCTCCTCCGGTACTCCTGGGCTGCTTCGGCGAAGGTGTTCATGCTGCGAACTCCTTCCCGTAGCGGTTGATGATGTCGTGGGCGAACTCAAGCAAGTCATTCGCGCGCTGCCCCTTGGGTTGCGCGGTGGTCCACAGCTCGAGGTTCTCTGGTCGGTTGTCGTTGCGGACGCCGTTCTTGTGGTGCACGTTCTCGTCGTCACGGAGGGGTCGGCCGAGCATCTGCTCCATCACGACGCGGTGCTCGAGGCGCCGAACCCGCTTGCCGTTTTCGATGATGGAGATGGTGATGTAGCCGTCGGCGTTCGACCACCGCCCCGTTCCAGTTCGCCGCGTACGCGGCGCGCCAGTGACCGGGCGCCCACTCAGCACTCGGCGGTAGTGCAGCTCGCACATCCCCCGAGTGACCGATGGCTTGGCGCACTCACGGACCGAGCACTCCTTCATCGAGGCCAGCGTCCGCCACTTGCGGATGCTCCGAATCGGGGTGTCCAAGCGACGCCCCGCGAGCTTGCGGTCGTAGTGCCCCTTGCAGAGCTGAACGGCGTGGATCGGGCGATCGCAGATGGTGAGGGAGCAGATGCCCTTGGTGGTGCTGATGTTCTTGCTCCCTGTCGTCATGCATCGATTTAGTCGAGTGTGGATCGGGGAGGGATCGAACCTCCGACCTGCGAACGCGCCCTTGCGGGTGGTACCTGTCGCTGCTCTTCCGCTGAGCTACCGATCCGCGGTGAGCCACCCGGGGGTTCGGGTCTCCCCGGGTGGCTCGGTGCTGCCCCGCTCGCGCTGCTGTTCGTCGATGCCCACATGGGGAGTGAATCAGCGGCGGGGCGAGCGGGTCTTAGTAGCCGGTGGCGGCTGCGGCGGCCACCTGGACGGCGTCCTGGCCGGGCATCCAGCCCGGCGCGGCCTGCGCCGGAGCGCCGTAGGCCGGCGGGGCCTGCTGGGCGACGGGCTGCTGCGCACCGTATGCCGGGGGCACGGCCGACTGCGCACCGTACGCGGGCGGGGCGGCCTGCGGGGCACCGTAGGCGGGCGGGGCCGTCTGCTGCGGTGCAGCGCCCTGACCCGGGGCGCCCTGGGCGAACTGCGGGTTCAGGTTGCCGTTGTCGTCCAGCCACGGGACCATGAGCTTCGTCTGCGGCGTCTCCTTGATGTCGCCCGGCGCGTTCACGAACGACACCTCGTTCGACCCGAGCGGGTTCCACTGGTCCGGAGCCTTCGGCTTGCTGAGGATGACGGTGAGGGGCTTGCCGCCGACGGCCTCGAGGTCGCCGACCTGTCCCTTCGCGACCTGCTCGGAGGGGATCTGCATCACCTTCTCGAAGAAGTCGAAGTAGGTGCTGGCGACGGCACCCTGCGGGTTCTTGTCGTTCGGTGCCCAACGCATGAAGAGCGGGATCTTGACGAAGTAGACGCGGCCTGCGGCGACGGGCGACTCCGCGACGATCTTCACGCGGAGCTTGAGCACCTTCTTCTGGGAGTTGGCGCCGGTGCCGCCGAAGTTCTCGACACCTTCGATCTTCTCGACGAACGCCTGGTACTTGCCGGCGGGGACGGGCGGGAACTTGCCGTCGCCGCCACCCTTCCTCGCTTCTTCCTGGAGCTGCTCGGCCTGTGCGTCGACCTCGACGATGAACTGGGTCATGGTGGTGTCCTCCTGGGGTTAGGCCGCGACCGCGGCCGGGGTCTGGGTGTCGGTGACGGGGGCAGCTGTCGGCTGCTCGCCGTTGGTCTTGGCGTCGATCGTCTTGTAGAGCTCGACGAGGTTGAAGCCGTGGATCTTGCTCGGAAGCATGTAGCGGTTCTTGCTCTCGTACGCCGCGGACTCGCCGACGGTGGCGACGAGCTCCGTCTCGCCGGTCTCGGCGTTGCGCTCCCAGTCGAGGTAGGCAACGAGGGAGGGGATCGAGGCGATGTTGTCCTTGATCGAGCCCTGGAGCTGCGGCTTGATCTTGACGGCGCCGTTCTTCTCCTCGACCTCCTTCGGGTGGGCGACGAAGGCCCCGGTGAACCGCGTGGAGTTGTGCATCAGGCGCACGATCTCGTCGGTCCACTGGCTCACCTTGCCCCAAGCGGCCCGAGGGTCGAGGGCGGTGCCCTTGTCGTTCATGACCGTCGCCATGAAGTGCTTGACCGCGACCTGCTGGATGAGGTTGAGCGTGTCCAGCACGATGAGGTCGACGCCGAAGTTCGGGACGTTCGGGTTCACCTCGATGTGACCGAGCGGTGTGCGCCAGACGCCGGCGATCTCGAAGACGACCTGCTCGATGAGCTGGACGGCGGCGGTCGGGTTCATCGTCGTGGTGTCGATGTTGACGACGGAGATGCGGCCGTCGCGGACGGCGGCGAGCACCTCGGGGTCGTTGGCGAACACCTCGGTGCCGTTGTCAACGTCGATCCAGACGACCTTGTTGAAGCGACCGGCCTTGATGAGTTCGCCGAGCATGCTGGTCTTGCGGGTGCCGGTCGGGCCGTAGAGCAGGACGCTCTTCGGGGCGCCGATCTTGGCGGGCTTCGTTGCGAGCTGCATGAAGAGCGGCTGCGGGAGTGCAGGGATGTCGGGCAAGTGGTCCTCCTAGTTGAGTGAGTTTAGTCGACTATCGCGGCTAAGCGGCGGCCGGTGCGGTGTAGGACACTTCGACCTCGACGATCGAGGTCCGGTCCTTCGCTTCCTGCGAGCAGGAGAAGCACAGCGGGTGCGAGTTGAGGTCGGCGGGTGCGCCGCCCTCGTGGAGGTGGCTCACGATCGCCTGGGCGCGAGCGAGCAGCGCGTCGGCGTAGTGCTCGTCGTAGTCGAACGAGAGCACGTGCACATCGTGGATCGCGGTCGGGTCGTCGTACCGGCCGGCTTCGGGGTTGTCGAAGTAGCCGGTTCCGTCGCGGGCGATGAAGACGAGGGAGGCGCGGGAGCGTCCCGCGCCCTTCATGTAGAGCTGCGCCTGGCCGAAGTAGCCCGTGACCTTGTAGGTCATCTTCTCGATGCCGGCGGCGTACTCCTTCTCCGAGAGCTGGTCGGCGACCTTCCGGAAGACGCCATCCTTGCCCTGCTCGAAGAGGGCCATGTACTTGTGCTTGCGGCCGAACACGGGCTCGAGGCCGCGCTGCATGGCGAGGGCGTCGATGAGCAGGCAGATCTTCTGGCGGTCCGAGCCCTTCCAGTCGATGAGCTGGTCGTCGTCCTCACCGAGGTCGAGGTCGATGGTTCCTCCGACGGCGCCGTAGTTCTCGAGCTGCCCGAAGAAGACGTGCGTCTCCGGCTTCGCCTGCGGGAAACTGCCGACCATGAGCTCCATGTGGCGTCGGGCGACAGCGAGCTGGCGCTCGTCCAGATTGTCGCCTTCGCCAAGCAGGTCGCGCATGCGGCTCTCGAGGAGGCCGTGGAAGGCGGTGCCGAGCACGCGGCCCATCCAGGCCTGGTCGAGGATCGGGGTGCTGCGGTCATCGCCAGCGAAGTTGTAGGCCAGGCAGCGGTCGCACTGGTTGGAGATGTTCGATGCTCCGACTCGCGTCTGCTGGTCGCGAGCGGTCGGGAGCTTGAGGAGGCTGATTGCCAGGTGGCGAATCTCCTCGTCGGTGCGGGTCATGCGAGTTGCCTCCTCAGTTGGTGCGGTTCGTGATGGTCGGCTGTGCGGGGCGCTCCCCGCTTCCGGCTCTTCTCTTCCAGTGCCACATGCTTGGTCTGGCCTCCTTCCTGCCGCCTTTCGGCGACAAGAGAAGGTAACCACAATTTAGCCAACTCGGTCAAGCTTTTAGTCAACTAATTCTTGTCGGGCGTGTCGACAACCCGCTTGCCGTACTTCCACCGCTCGCCGCCCCAGACTCCCCAGCCCGGCTTCGTGGCTCGGGCGTAGTCCTTGCAGAGCGCCTTCACGGGGCAGCCTTCGCACAGCCACTCCGCCCGCTCCTTCGACGGCGTGACCTGGTAGTCGACGTAGCGCTCGGGGTACTCGTGGCAGTTGATCTGGTCCGCCCAGTTGTCGGCGAGGGCGTCGTCGAGCACGTGGTTGAACTCGTCAGCGAGCCGCTGGGGCTTCGAGCCCGCTCTGAACTCGCGGAAGTCCGAGGCCGCCACTACTCGGCCACCTCGAACACGAGGGCGGACAGCCGCTTCGAGACGAACACGACGACGAGGGGCGCGGCCGCCGACAGGATGGTGCCGACCATGGCCTCCCAGTTCGTGACCGCGAAGGCGCTCCCCCACCCGGCGATCGTGTGTGCGGCGCCGCCGAGGACGGCGATAGCCGACAGAACGACCATCGCGCCGAGGGCCGGGCGCCCGGACTCGCCGCGGCTCCGGCTGATGATGTAGTCGAGGGTCGAGAACACCATGAGGAGCTCGATGAATCCGGGCACGATGTAGACGAGCGGGTGCCAGGAGAGCTTCATCCACTCGGCGGTGCCCGCGATGTTCGCGTACGAGATGGTGAACGAGGTCACCAGGGCGACGCCTGCGATCGACAGCGCGACGACGAGGGAGAGCCGGGTGTCCGGCTGGATCCGCTTCGCGCGCTTCGACTCCTGCTCGCGCAGTTCGGCGAGGCGCTGGCGCTCGAGGGCGCGCTGCTCGCGCTCGGCGTTGGTCTTGCGGCCCGGCTTCCTGCGCTCGCGCACGGGCGGGGCGGCGGTGACCTCCGGCGCTGCGGCCGGCTGGTCGAGGGTGATGGTGCTCACTCGGTCTCCTCCTTGGTGTCGGACAGTCGTTCGATTCGGCGCAGCAGCTTCCACAGCTCGTCCTTCGTCACGCCCTCGGAACCGGCCTCGATGACCGGGCTGACGACTTCGCTGATGCGGTCGATCCGGTCCCCTGCCCGCTGGGCCCGAAGGTGGCGCTCGTACTCGTCGATCGAGAACTCGCCGCCCTCCTGGATGCGGCCGAGCTTCCAGGTCTCGTACTCGGTGGCGGCGCGCAGCTGGTCGTCGATGGTCATGCTGTTGCTCCTTCGGTCAGTCGGGTGGTGGTTCGTCTCCTGGGGCAGTCCACGTCGTGCTCCTCCCAAGCAACGAGGGCTGCGGAGGCGGAGGGGAACGTGCCGAGCAGGGTGTGGCACTGCTCGCAGGCTGCGACGATCACGCCGCGGCCTTGGGCTCGAGCATGCGCCAGATCGAGTCGGACATGTCCTTGCCGTCGAGCATGCCGAAGACGAGGCCGCGCGCCTCGGGGCGCACCTCCCGCTTGACCCACTCGGCCAGCTCGCGCCGCGGACGGCCACCGACGACTTCGTTGTGGAACAGGCGGAGCTCGTGAGTTCGGCTGGACGCCTCGCCCCATGCGGCCTCGAACTCGTCCATGAGCTCCTGCTCGACGCCCTTCGCCCAGTCGTGGAACTCGTCGGGCAGGGCCTCGGCGAACTCATCGAAGGTACCGGCGCGGAGCTGGCGCCACGCCTCCTTCGGCGTCATGTTCGAGATCGCCCGGTGGAGATCGACGTACTTCTCGTACTTGATCTTCACGGCGGTGGTCCGGTCGAGCCAGACGACCCAGCCCTCGGCGTTGTCCCGCGGCGGGAGGGCCAGCACCTCACGGAGGGTGAGCGGGTCCGACTCGTGGGCCAGCTCGAGCTCTGGGTAGAACTGGCCGTAGAACATCGGGAGGCGATCGACGTGCCCGAGGAAGACGACCTCGTCGCGGCCCTGGTAGTCGACCACGATGCGGTTGTCCGGGTAGATGATCTCGAAGAGGGGCGTTGTGACGGCTCCGATGGCATCGGACAGGAGGGCCGCCGCCTTGGACTGCGGGTTCGCGGCGAGCCAGGCGTTCGCGTGCCGAGCCTGCTCCGAGTCGAAGGAGCCGCGAGTGGCGATGCGGTAGCTGCCATCGGGTGCCCGGTAGCCGACGCCGAGGGAGCCGTCGAGCTTGTCGAAGGCCCCGACGATCGGAGCGTCGAGGTTGTACTGCGCGTCGCCCTGGCCGTAGTTGAAGAACTTGGCGAACGGGAGCGCGAGGATCTCGTTCGTCATGTTGTTCACGATGAGGCCGCGGGTGCGGCGGGTAACCGGGGTCCAGTGCTGGTCGAACTGGGCGCGGTCGGTGTAGTTGAGGATCGACAGCTCCGGGAACTCCGGGTGCTTCCTCTCGGTCACGTAGCCCGCCTGGAGCTCCTGCTGGAGGTCGGCGAGGTCGATGATCTGGTCGAGCTTCATGGTGCCTGCCTCTCAGAAGTCGGCGTCGGGGTCGCCGACGCGGTAGGTGGTGAGTCCGAGCGCGTGCCACATCCGGACGACGCGGAGCCGGTCGTCGAAGACGCCGACCACGTTGTAGTTGTGCCGGATGTGCTCGTCGAAGATGTCGCGCTTGATGATGTCGTCGCGCACGTCCTTGCGGTCCGCGGGCCGGAAGTAGAACTCGTCGAACGGGATGCCGTGCCGCTGCCACCAGGCGAGCGTGTCCTTCCCGGCCTCGTCCTCGGGGCGGCCGGAGACGCCGATGACCTGGTGGTCGGCCGCGAGGTAGCGCACGAGCGCGACGACATCCGCTACGGGCAGGTCGGTGTGCACCTGGGTGTAGTCGTACGGGCTGCGGCCGTCCATGCGGGCGACCGTTCCGTCGGTGTCGACGATGATGGCGACCGGCAGGTCGGTGTTCGGCACGTACGGCTCGACAGCGGGCGTGGCCTCCTGCTCCGGGATCGGCGGCAGGCTGCCCTTGTTCGGGGTGATGAACTTCTGGTGGAAGCCGCGGATGACGCTCTCGCCGACGCCCTTGACGCGCTTCTTGTCGCGGACGATGGCGAGCTCGAGGTCGATCGGGAAGTCGCGGAACTCGACGGGGCCGATGGCGAACCAGGCGCGGACGTACTTCGCGCGGAGGTTGGTGTCGTCGATGACGACGGACTTCCCAGCCTTGAGCGCCTGGCGCGCGCCCTCGTGCTGGAGGTGCGTCACGAGCTTCTCGGTGGCGAAGTCGAAGTCGGTGGCGCCGATCATCGTGCGGAGGTCGTCGCGATTGAGCCTGACACGGTTCGCCGGGTCTTCGGCGACCCACTGCTTGGCCCAGGTGGACTTGCCGGAGGCGGGGATCCCGCGGGTGAGAACGATGCTGCCGGTCATGCTGCGACCGCCTCCTCGACGACGGGCACGACGGGCCAGGCCGCGTGCACCACGATGTTCTCGGTCGGCTTCGTCCGGTCGAAGTAGGCCTGGAGCGACTGCGCCTGCTCGGCGGCGCGCTGGCGGGTGGTGCCGTGCATCGACTCGGTGGTCCAGTGCGGGCGCATGCCCTCGATCAGCTTCCACATCAGTCGGCCGGCGGCCACGGCGTCTGCCTCGGCCTCGTGCGCGTTGTCGAGCGTGACGCCGTAGACGCGGCACGTGTCGGTGAGCGTGCGCTTGCCCTTGCGGAACTTCTGGACGGCCTTGTCGGTGACGTACGGGTCGAAGACCGGCGCGGGGGCGTCGAGCGACGGGAAGCCAGCGGCGCGGGCGTTGCGATCGAGCACGGTGAAGTCGAAGCGCGCGTTGTAGGCGACGACCGGGATGCCAGCCTCGAGCAGGTTGCCGATGAGCAGCTGGATCTCGCTGATGCCGGTTCGCCAGTCAGTGCCCTCGGCACGGGCGCGCTCGGTGGTGACGCCGTGCACGGCGGCCGCGGCCTCGGGGATCTCCATCTCCGGGTCGAGCAGCCACTCCCAGCGCTCGGTGAGCGCGCCGTCGCGGCCCATGAGGCCGACGAACGCGGTGAGGATGCGGTCGTTCTCGAGGTCGATGCCGGTGGTCTCGGTGTCGAAGACGGCGATCTGCTGGAGCTCGCCGATGGCCTGGATGGGGTAGGTCACCACGCGGCCACCTGCTTCTTGAGCGCGTTGCGTGCCTCGATGATGACCTGTTGCGCACTCTCGCGATTCAGGTCGTCGATGCGTCCGTTGGGAAATGCGAGGATCGTCTCGAGCGCCCGGAGCCGGTCGTCGAGAGTGTTGCGCTTCGGTCGCTCGTCGGAGTTGCGAGCGGTAGCAGCGTCGACCGGCAGGACGCCGATGTGCTGAACGCCGTCGAGGGTCTGCACGACAGCCGTGAGTGGAAGGTGCGCCGGGTCGTCGCGCAGCAAGCCGCACTGGTCGCCACCGCCGCCGCGCTCGACCATGGCCGCGCAGTAGGGCGAAGCGGCCGAGAAGCTGTTCGTGTCGTAGTCGTGCCGGCGGACCTCGATGGCCCGCTCCTCCGGCTGGAGGTGCGTCCCGTCCTGCTCCTCGAGCACGACGACGATCATCGGCGGCTCGTACGTCGCCGGCTTGAGGACCTTCCCGTCCGCGCGGCGGACGACCTGACCGTTCGGGCCGAGCTTGCTCATGTTCGAGCGGTGCACCTCGGCGTGGACGGCGTTGAGGTCGATGCCGTAGACCAGCGCGGTGCCGTTGATGATGTACTGCATGTCCGCGAGGGCGTCGGCGATCTCCACGACATCTTCGTCGCGCGCGGCCTTCAGGTACTCCTGGAACTCCTCGCGGAGCAGGTCGATCCGCAGGTTGACGAGGTCGGTGGGGACGAAGTGCTGGGGAGTGGTGTGGATGGGGTGCTCGAAGGCCCGGTGGAACTCGGCAACGTCGTGGAGCACGCTCTGCCTCTCGGCGCGTGCGGTGGTGTCGGTCATGCATCCTCCAATGCTTGCGACTGATTAGTCGACTAAGTGTGTCAGATTGCGGACTACGCCGCAAGGGCCATGGTGGCCCGATTCGCGAGGGCACGGGCCAGGTTGGCGCCGTAGACGCCGGTGTCCTTCGTGTCCTTCGCGAGGATCTTCACCGACTCGAAGTGGCCGACGCGGCCCGGGCGGAAGAGGCGGCGGACAAACTGTGCGTTCACTGCCTCATCGCCGTCGAGCTCTTCGAGCCAGACCATCTTCGAGCAGACCCTCTGGAAGCCGTCGAGGCCGGTGCTCATGGACTTGATCGTCGCGACGATGTACTGGATCTCGCCAGCGAGGAACGCCCGCTTGATCTCGTCGCGCTGGGTGCTGCTGGTGTCGCCGGTCCAGAGTGCGACGCGCTCCCCCGCGCGGCGCATGCGCTCGGCGGTGACGTAGGCGAACCGCTTGGACTGCATGCCGATGATGGCCTGCTCCTTGCCGCCCCAGTACGTGTTGAGGACGCCGTGCATGGCGCGCAGCTTCGCCGACTCGCAGTCGAGGTCGAAGAACACCTCGCCGTCCTCAGTGACGTTCATCTCTCCGAGCGCCGCGGTGCGGAGGCGCTGGCGGAGGGTCGCCGGCAGGTCGACGACGAGCGGGTTCTCGCCGACCCACAGCATCATGTCCTCTTCGAGGTCCCGGTACTGCTCGCGCTGCTTCGGCGTGAGGTCGACGTAGATATCAATCGACGGCGGCAGCGGCTCTGCCTCGGCGCGGAAGTACAGCGGGAGGGTCTTCACGAACTCGCCCGGCTCCTTCTCGTTGCCGTAGACGGTGCGCGTCTCGTCCTTCGCGACGTAGACCTCCTCGCTCGTGCACCACTCCTTCACCCAGTGCCAGTAGGAGCCGTCGACGAGGGTGGGCCAGAGCCACCGGCAGACCGCCCATGCGCCGGTGAACGTGTTCCCGTAGAAGGTGCCGGAGAGCGCGAGCTTGTACTCGGTCTTGATGGTCTTGATCGTCTTCGAGCCCGCGGACTTCCGGTTCTGGATGACGTGCACCTCGTCGAACAGGACGGCGTCGAGCGGCTTCATCTTGCGGAAGATGTTGCGCTGCGTCGACACGGTCTCCGCGACCGGGAGCACGCGGGGGCCGATCTCGCCCGACTTCGCCTTGCGGGTGACCACGGCGCCGGTCTTCTTGAGGGTCTTCCACACGGTGCGCCCGGTCTCCGAGTCGAGCACGCGGTCCGACTGCCAGTCCTGCGCGACGAGGAACTGCGACCCGGCGAAGTAGTGCCCGGGCTTCCCGGCGAGCATGTCGGCCATGGCCTCGCGGCCCGCCTTCGTCTCGGACTGGAGGCGGCGCAGCTGCTGCGTGCCTTCGGACTGCGCCTCGAAGAGCTCGGCGAACTGCGCGTACGTGTCCTTCACGCCGATGGTCAGCGTGCGCTTGAAGCGCAGCGCGATCTCGACCGCCACGAGGGTCTTGCCCACGCCCATCTCGTCAGCGAGCAGGGCAGCCTTCGTCGGCTCGTTGAGGAAGGCCTCGATGCGCTCGATCTGCGCGTCGCGGGGCGTGAGGCGGTCCATGGGTCAGCGAGCTCCTTCGGTGACGAGCGGGACGGGGTGGAAGAGGTAGCCGGGGCGGCCGGCCATCTGCTCGGCGCGCTTGTTGTAGTGCACGGCGAAGCGGGCCATGTCGGCGTAGCGGCCGCGCCGCCCTCGGAGCTGCTCCTGCGCGGCGGCGGTCGGCTCGGTGTGGTCCGGGTCGACCGGCACCCACTCGATGCCGCCGTCGACGAGCGCGAGGTCGTCGGGGTGGGTGTCGTTGTTGGCCATGCGTGCTCGCATGTTCGTCGACCAGCCGAGGCCGTACATCGCGCCGTCGGCCGTGACCTGCGGCGGCCAGGCGTCGAGGTCGGTCGGGGTGTCGGTGAAGCCGTAGTCTCTGCGCTTCCCGGGCTGGTCGATCTCGTCGAACTCGTTGTAGCTGATGGTCTTGTCGGTCATGCTCGCTCGACTCCTGCGTTGCGGAGCGCCGCGATGGCGCTGGTGATGAGCGAGAGGACATCCTCGCTGTAGCGGTGGTGGAAGGTGGCGATCGGGGCGCTCTGCCCGTGGTGGCCGCCGAGGATGACGGCGTACTCGCCGATGTCCGTCGGGTCACGGCGCCCGTCCTCGTCGAAGCGTGGTTCGCTCTGCCGTTCGATCGAGAGGTGCCGGTGGGCGCTGCCGCTGGCGATGTCGATGTGGACCTGCACGCTCATGCGGCCATGGCTCCGTTCTCGAGCTTGTAGCCGTAGGACGCGAGGTCTTCCAGCCAGTCGGTGTCGTCCTCGGTGAAGACGGACAGGGTGTCGCCGTCGTAGCGGACGACGATCTCGCGGATGCCGCGGTGGTCGGTCGTCAGGTCGGCGTCGTAGCCGAAGTAGCCGACCGAGGAGTTGAACTCGGAGACCGCGAGAACGGCCTCGTCCTCGTCGGTCTGCATCTCGGGGTGCAGGGCGGTGATGCTCACGGGTGCCTCCTTAGTCGGCTAGCTGGAGTCGGGCGTCTGGGTTGCGGAGCGGCGTCGGGATGACGCGGCCCTCGGATGCGATGCGGCGGAGGGTGGTGGCCCCTCCCCCGACCCACTCGGCTGCTCGGCCGGCGGGGTGCGGGATGATGCGGCGGATGACGCGGGTCTGGTGGTCGAGCTCGACGTAGTGCCCGGGTCTGAGGTCGTCCGTGGTCATCGCGCGTACTTCTCCATGTCCTCGTGGGTGGCGCGGCGGCAGACGATGATGCTGTCGTACGGCCCCAGTCGACCCCATGCGTCGTACTTGGCGTCCGACACTGTCCGGCCCCAGCCGATGCTCACCCAGGAGCGGCGGCCTGCCCAGGACCTCTTCTCGACGTAGTACGGCTTCCTGCCGGACTCGTCGGCTGGGGCGAACTTCCCGCTCATGCGGCGAGCCCCAGCATGTCCGCCTCCGTGCGGCGGAGCGAGTCGAGCACCGTGCTCTGGTTGCTCGTGTGCAGGCCCTGGTGCTTCCGGCGCAGCTCGACCAGCGGCAGACCGGCGTCGACCGCGGCGCGGACCGTGCGGTCCCGCGCCTTGAGGGCGTCGGCGATCTCCTGCTCGGCGCGGAGCAGGGCGCGCGCCTTCGCAGTGCGCTTCGTCTCGCGCCACTCCAGGTCGGCCGTGGTGACGGCCGCGAGGTGCACTCGGTGGAGGGGCTGGAGGTCCTTGTTCATGGGAGTCCTTTCGGTCAGGCGGCGGCCGCGAGGCCGGCCATGAAGTCGCGCTTGCTGATGCCGTTGAAGGAGAGGCCAGTGGAGACCAGCCCGTCCCGGTACCGGCGCCACAGGTCTTCGTCGGGGTCGTCGGTCGCGACTCGCAGCGCGGCGTACGGGACGGCGACCTGGCGGCGGTCGAGCAGCACTCGCGCGCGGTCGTTGGCGAGGTCGAGCGCGTCCACCTCGCCCGTCCGCGCCGACCGACTGAGCCTGGCAAAGGGGCCGACCGGCTGGATGACCACACGGTCGCCGATGCCCGGGTCGACCGCTCTCACGCGGCGGCTGCCAGGATCGCGAAGCCGCGGCGGTTGGCGTGGGCGAACTGCGCCGCTTCGAGCTGACCGCCCCAGTTCCTGCCGCCGGTCTCCGAGGTCTGCGCCTCGTAGAGCATCGTGCGCGCCTCGTCGGTGATCTCGATGCCGTCGATGCCGATGGACGAGATCCAGCAGTTGTTGATGCTCTCCGGTGAAGCGTGCGGGTCGTCGATGTCCGACAGGTCGTGCGCCGTCTTGCCGAGCTTGTCGAAGACGTGCCCGATGAGGTCGACGGGGGTGGCGGCGTGCTCGTGCGAGGCGAAGCTCTGGAAGTAGACGCCGTCGTCGGTGTTGTAGGTCGTGCCCTTCTCGGCGACGACCTCCTCGAGCAGGGCGAGCGCGCTGTCGGCGTCGAGGACGCCGGTCTCGATGACGTGCGCCGCGGTGGGGCTGGTGGTCATGCTGTCCTCCTGGTGATGTGGCCGGCGGAGCGAGCTCGACGTCCGGCGGGGTTCTGGTCGGCTCTCCCGGCCGATGACTCAACCCTACACGGTTAGTCGACTAAATGGAAGCGGGAGTCGGCTAATTCTTGACGAGAGTCAGGGGGCCACCACCTCGACCTCGAACGGCAGCGCCTCCAGGTGGTAGACGATCGCGCGGGACGGGATGTACCTGCGGTCGTGCACGCTCTCGAACTCGACCGTGGTCAGCCGGATGCCGTCGGCGTGGTTCGGGTCTAGGTCCCCGAGCACGTAGTCGTCCCACTGCCCGCCGTAGACCTTCGTGAAGCCACGCGGCTCCCGGTCGGTGGCGCCCTCCCGCCACGCTGCGAGAATCGCGTCCATCCCGGGTCCGGTCGCGACCCATTCGCCGTCAACCTCCATCAACGTCGGGCCAATGGGCGGGACCTCGATCGAAACGACGGTGTCGAGGAACCGAACGACGTGCGGGTCGGGGCTCATTGCCGCGACTCCCGAACGTCACGGATCGTGGACGGGTCGAATGCGTTAGCGGACACGTGCACCCCAGTGCTCTCGTCGCGGTAGGTTCCGCCGCCCCGGTAGATGAACTGGCGCGCCGGCGGATGCGCAGTGAACGTCATGCCTTGCGTCATGCGCACCGGCTTGGCGGGCGGGACGTTCTCAGCGAGCAACGCGTCCATCCGCTCGACCAGGGAGTCGAGCGGCACGAGGTGGTCCGGCGAGTCGAGTTCGGCGAACATCTCGTCGCGGAGCGCCTGCACCCTCCAGCGGAACTCCTGCTCGGCGCTCGGGGTTGGCTGCGGGAACAGGTCGTCACGGTACGGGTTCGTGAATCGCGGCCCATCCTCGCCCTCGGCGTCGCAGCGTCGGCCGTCAGCAAATCCCTGCTCCCATGCCTCCGCGATCTGCTCGCGCGTCGGCGGTTGCACGGACGGCTCGCCCTCCGTCGGCGCTGCGGCAACGAGCTCGAAGTCGCCCCAGAACTCGTCCCCCTCCAGCTGCGCCGCGTTGCGGTAGTCCATCGAGGTCCCGGCCTCGTCCAGCATCTCGGCGCCGCCGGTCTCGTCCTTCGGGCCGACGATGCGAACCTCGCCGGCAAGCATGGAGACCAGAGAGACGTCCGAGCGGTAGCGGACTCGCGTGCCACTGGGGGCTGCTCCCGCTCGCGCGGTGTGGTCGGTCGAGGTGGTCATCGGGTTGCCTCCTGGGCTGCGGTGGTGCTGTTCGGGTGTGGGTGTGATTCGGAACAACCGCGGAGTCCGGAGGCCCAGTGCACGACGACGCCGTCGATGCGCGGGGCCATTCCGCGGTTGCAGGACAGGCAGAGGGTCATGCCGATGCCAGCATCGGAGTGTTGTAGCCGGCAACGTCGACGCCGTGACTGGCCTCGTGCCTGGCGAACGGGTAGAGGTACGCCACGGAGCCGTAGCTCCGCACGTAGTCATCGCACTCGCGGCACCGGCGCAGCCAGATGCCGCCGCCGATGTGTGCGTACCTGCCGCGCGGGACCACATCAGGGTCGAACACCGGCGTCTCGGCGTACCGGCTGGTGATCCGAGCGATCCGCTCCGGCGTCACCTTCCCCGCGATGCCGAGCGTGTCCGTCGTGATGGGCTGGCCGAGGGTGGGCCGTGCTCCGCGCTTGCGGTTCGCGATGGCCTCGACGGTGAGGACCTGCCCGGTCTCGCGGTCATGCTCCGTCTCGATCGAGCAGAAGCAGCCGCGCGCGGCGCCGTCGGCGGCGATGCTGAGGTGGCCCGTGCTGGCTGCTGCGTCTGCGGCGCGCTCGTCCATGGTTTCTTCCGTGGCGGCTCGGAACGTGCGGTTGCTCATGGGGTGTCCGTTTCGTGTGTCGTGGGTGTCGTTTGCCGGTTACGCGGCGGTCAGCTCTGACCACCAGGCGAGGGCCCGGGCCTGGTTCTCGGCCTCGAGCGCCCACACGACCACCGGGTTGCGGTCGATCGTGCCGGGGATGCTCATGCCCTCTACCGGGTCGAGCTTCCCGAACTTCGTGCGGGTGAAGCGGGCGGAGGTGGGGACCACGGTGTCCTCTTCCATGTCCAGCCGCTTCGTGAGGACCGCCAGCTCGTCGGCCGGCGGAGTCACGACCAGCTCCCCGGCCGCGTTCACCTCGAACCGGGCGCCGCCCTCGGCCTCGACCACCGCTTCCTCGACCGCTGCGTCGAGCTCCGCGAAGTGCTCCGTACGGGCCAACACCTGGTTGATGGCGTCCTGGTTCGTCGTGTGCAGGCCGCCGTCCCGGCGTCGGAAGAACGACTTCCGGACCCCGGCGTCGAACGCCCGGCGGACGGCCATGTCGCGCTCTGCCAGCGCCTGGGCGATGGCCTGCTCGACGATGCGCTGAGCCTCGGCGTGGGCCTCGATCTTGACCTGGCGGTAGCGCTTGTCGGCCTCCGTGGCGGTGGCGTAGAGGGCGGTCTGGCGGTGGTTGAGCTGGGTGGTCATGGTTTGCCTCCGTAGGCGTCGTTTAGCCAAACGTACCAGAATTAGCCGACTAAGCGACATCACATAGCGACGTTAGTGCGTGCAATGACGTTGGCGTGTGAGGTTAGGGCAGAGGGGGTCCGAGGGGCCGAATGGCTAGGCCGTGGCGATGCTGAAATGTGGCGGGGGCTCGGATGCCCGGAAGTACGCGGGTGGGTGAATGCGGGTGCTGGGGACCCACTTCTCACTACTAACTAACTACTGTTACTACGTTTACTAGGTAGGGCAGGGGCCGGGGGGTCGGGAAACTACGCGGCCATCCAGACTGCGATCCACCCCATCGAGGCGACGACCAGGACACTGCCGGCGGCGACCTTGGCGTAGGCAATCGTGCGGGCCTTGGCGAGGCGAATGCGGCGCCGTCGAGCTCGGACCTGGTCGGGCGTCGGAGCGTGGCGGAGCTGGCGGTGGGTGACGCGCTGGGAGGCGTTTCGTGCCGCTCGGGCGTCCTCTGGGGTGAGGTACGGGTAGTGCCAGGGTGTGGCGGCCGGGATGCTGATGCTGGGGGCGTCGAAGCCTGCGGGGCGGTTCATCGTCGGTTCTCCGTGTGCTGCTGCTGGTTGGTGTGGGCGGTGCTGAGCATGGCGTTCGTCTGCGCCATGAGGGCGGCGAGGGGGTCGGGGGCGTTCATCGGGTGGCCTCTCGGCTGGTGGGTGCGGTGTGGAGGGTGCCGGTGGTGTCGACGCAGGCGTCGGTGAGGGTGTTGGCGGGGATGGTGGGGTGTGCGTCGTTGTCCCAGGCGGTGCAGGGCATCACGGTGATGTCTGCGGGCTCGTTGGCGTGGGTGCCGATGGCGTAGCCGGTGAGGGCTGAGGCGCACAGGGTGGCGATGACGACGGCGGTGGACAGGGCGGCGGCGATGCGGGTCATGGTGCCCTCCCGGGGCGATTAGTCGAGTGTGTGGGTCAGGCAGTGCGGGCGCGGCCGGTGATGCGGCGGGCTGCCTCGCTGGACTGCATACGGATCGGGTGCATCGTGCGGCCGGTAGCGGCGCGGTACTGGGCGGCCGTGACCGGCACGATGCGGGCGGGGTCCGGGTTGGTGTCCAGGCCCGTGGTGTTGGCCCGCTCGAGGATCAGCAGGGCGTCGAGGTGGGTGGCTCCGATGATGAGCCGGGACGGGATCGAGCCGCGCGGTTCGGTCATGATGACGTAGCCGACGGGGTCCGGGGACGGGGCGAGGAACAGCACTCCTGCGTGCATGAAGGGTTCTCCGGTGTTCGCTGAGGGCTGATTAGTAGATGGTCCGGATGCTGCCGGTCTGGCCGTACTTCGCGGCACGGGCGGCACGGCGGCTGGACTGACGCTCACGCTCAGCGGCACGGCGGTCGCGGAAGGTGGCGCGGGCTTCGGGGGTGCGGGTGCGGGACATGGGGTCTCCTCAGTTGTTCTCGTTGTAGGCGTCGATACGGTCGGCCAGGATGTCGGCGGGGTGGCTGCCGGCGGGGGTCAGGCCGTTGGGCTTCACCCACACCACACCGAGGACGATCGTGTCGTCGTCCATGTGCAGGGCACGCACGCACAGGGAGCCGTCCTCCAGGAGCTCGGTCGTGATGGCCGGCCCCCCGTATGCCTGGGCCATGGAGCGGCAGACCTCGACGGCCTGGGCCTGAGCCGGGGTGATGGTGTGAGCCATGGTGCCTGTCCTTCGAGCCTGTGGCCGGGGGCCCTTCCCCCTGCCGATGACTTAAGCCTACGGCATTAGCCGACTAAATGGAAGCCGTACACGACTAATCGGGGAAGATTCTTGTACCCACTACGAGGGCCATGCACCCCCACCCCCACCACCCCTACCGCACCAGGGACAGGGGACCAGGGCAGGGCACCACCACACCCACACACACGCACCATGCCGGCCTCCCACAGCACCACCACGCACCCAGCCCCATCCCCACAGGATCGAGGCACAACAACACCACGAACGAGCCACACACGCGCACACACAGGCGCAGTAGTGGCATATTGTGTGCCAATTACAGAGCTCTATGGGGGTGGGGTACGCACCATTGTGCAGGGGCACAGCACACACACCCACACCACCACCGAAGACAGCACGCACCCCCCTGCCCCTCCCCCAGCAGCGCGAGCCGAGGGCGTACCCGCGAGGCCAGGAACCGCGGGGGAAATGTCTCGGATTGTGAGCGCAGACGGGGGCGGTGGAGTGAGCGCCCGGTGTCGCGCAAATTTTCGCCACCCCCCACCGATTCCACTTTTCCCACCCCACCCTCTTCCCACTTAGTCGACTAACCGGTATCCTGGAGTCCACTAACCGAGGAGGACCCGTGACCCAGAGCACGACCAGCACCATTCACCCCATGCCCGCCCGCCGCAACGGCGAGAGCGCCGAAGTGAGGGACATCGTCACGACCCAGTGGAGCAGCAGCGGTGCCCTCTGGGAGGTCGAGTCGATCGACCAGGAGCCGAGCTACTTCGGCAGCCGGACCAAGCGGAAGGTCCTCAACGTCCGCAGCCTGACGAGCAATCGCACCGACCGCCGCTCCGCGAGCCAGATGCAGGTCCTCTCCCCCGAGGAGGCCGCCCGCGTCCAGGCCAAGCGGCAGGAGCGCACCCTCAAGCTGACGCCGGAGGAGGCCGCGGCCCTGCTCGAGTTACTCGTCAACGAACCGATCGGCGATGACGAGGTGGAGCTCACCAGCGTCTTCGAGAAGCTCGCCGAGATCCAGAAGAAGGCCGCCGCGTGAGCGGGCAGACGAGCCGCGTCGCGCACGTCGTGGCGCTGCTCGACACCCTCGCCATCCCGAACGCTCCGGTCAAGATCGAGGCGTACGACGACAAGGTCGTGGTCGACATCGACCTGCGGAACGTCGTGGACCCGAACTACCCCAGCGTGACGCCGCTCATCATCGGCGGGCCCGACGCAGGAGCGTGGACTCGGACGCACGACCGCTCGCAGGCGCTTCGCACGTTCTCGCTCGGGCTCCCGCCCTTCGAGTGCACGATCGCCCTCACGGGCAGGGAGGGGCAGCTCTGATGGGCGCGAAGCTGACAGCCGATGAGCTGGCCGACGAGATCGTCAGCGCGCTGGACGGCCGGATGGTCTTCGAGGAGACGGACCGGACCGAATGGCTCGGAGCCAGCTCCGTCTTCCAGGACGAGGTCATCATCACCGTGGGCGACCAGCGCTTCGAGTTGACGATCGAGGAGGTCGCCGCGTGAGCGCCACCATCGTGGTTCTCGCCCTCCTGGCCCTCGCTGGCTTCCTGTTCTGGCTCGCTGAGCGCTACGACGGCTTCATCATCTGGTTTGTCGCCGCGGGCGTGCTCGCCTGGGCCCTTTACGGCGCGAGCGGAGTGCTGAGCTGATGGCGGCCGCGAAGAGCCACATCGAGCGCGCCAGGATCGCTTACTCGGTCTGCGGGCGTCGCCTCGCTGATGTGACGGTGGCCCCGTCCTCGCGCGAGGCAACGTGCGCCGCGTGCCAGAAGAACAAGGGCCTCTACTGGCTCAAGGAGGACGCCACCGCATGAGGATCCGCCTCGCCCTGACCCTCGACCTCGATCGCCATCGGCGCGACGAGGAGCCCGACTTCGAGCACCGTGACGTGGACTCGGTCACCGAGAACGCCTACGGCGGCACCCCGGAGACCCACCGCATGGGCTTCGCGCCTGACCCCGACTACGCCGGTCGGCAGGCCGCCTGATGTTCGGCCGCAAGCGCCGAGAACGCCGCGCCGACACGGAGCAGCAGATCGCCCTCGAGCAGCGGCAGCGCGAAGCCCGATCTCGGGAGCGCCGGGCACTCCTCGGCTGGGCGAAGTCGGACTACATCGCCGGCCGGATCCAGTTCGACGAGTTCTGGCCGATCTGGTGGCAGCACGACATCCGTGACCGCCCTCTCATCCCAATGCAAGCCTTCCTCGACGGCATGCTCCGAGAGGCGATGGAGCTCGAGCGCTCGCGCCTCATGCGGAAGCTCGTCCCACTCCCCCGCCCGACCACGACCACGACCACGAAGGAGTCCTGATGGCCGCCATGCCCGACCTCAAGATCAAGGGCCGCCTCGTCTTCTGACCGGAGACCGGCGACACCGAGCACGACCTCGGCGAGGTGGAGTTCGCGCTCACCCCGCAGCCCGCAGCGCCGGTGAAGCGCGGCCGCTTCGCCTCCGGCGGTCTGATCGACGGCACCGTGGGCCGCTCCCCTGTCTTCGTGAACACTCGCGCCGACACCACCGAGACCGCCGTCCCGCGCGCCGTCTTGCGGGAGATGGGCGGAGACCTCGCCTACCCCCTCGGCGGCATGGCCTTCGAGATGTAGAGCGGCAGGGTCTAGACCCGGAAGCGGAAGCGGGTCGCCTTCGAGATGATGTGGCGCGGCTTGCCCGAGGCTCGGTACCGTTCGGCCCAGGCCCGCCACCGGACGCTGGGGCCGTGCTCCGCCGTGGCTCCGTCGAGAATGGTCCAGGTAGCCGTGCTGCGCGCCGGGATGGTCGCCGGCATGGCCTCACCCTGCACGTCGCGGAAAGTGATCTCTGCGGACTGCCCCGCGGTGACCCTTCGCCCCGTTCGACTGGAGCGGAAGGAGAAGCGGAGCCCAGTCTCGCTTTCGAGCCCCAAGTCGTAGACCTCAACTGACTCTGCCCCGCGGTTGTGCACGGTCACGGTGAATCTCGTCGCAATCTGCGGTGAGCCGTCGGCAGCATCCGACTTCGGCGCGGGGCTCGATTCAAGGCCGACCTCGAGCCTGGGCAGTCGAACCCATGTGACCGCCGCCTGCCAGGCCAACGACACGATCGACAACCCGAAGGCGGCGACCGCTACCCAGGTGACGCTTCCGCTCACTCGGCGATCCCCTGCGCCTTGCGGATCCGGGCCTTCTCCTGCTCGAGCGAGACCTCGCGCTGAGCCTGCTCCCGCCGCATGGTGGCGCGCAGCTCTTCGTCGCGCTGCGGGTTGCGGGTGGCCTTCATGACGATCGGCACGAGGAGGATCGCCAGGACGAGCAGCGCGAACGCGCCGTAGAGGAGGACGGACATGCGCTGAGCATACCGACAGACTGCCGCCATAATTTAGCCGACTCGTTTTCCCACTTAGCCGACTAACTGCGCTACAGTGGTACTCGCCAGGGAGGAGGTTCCCCGGCAGAGGATTGGAGGATCCCCATGAGCAGTACCCCCGCCAAGGAGGCCTTGAGGGCCGAGGTCGCCGAGCGTCTCGGCAGCTTCAAGCTGGACGAGAAGCAGCAGGAGTCGATGGCCCGCGTCCGCGCGCTGGCCGCCGAGTTCGCCGACCGCCTCATCGACCTCGCGCCGATCGGCCGCGAGCTCTCCGCGTCGCTGACCGCGCTCGAGGAGTCGAAGTACTGGGCGAACCAGGCCATCGCCCGCTCTGGTGGCGTCGCGTGAGGGACTACCGCCCGCGGACCACCGGAAGAGACCTCGCGGTCTCGCGCGAGACCGTCGAACGCCTCGACGGCATCATCGTCGACCTCGTCGACGCCGAGCCCGCTCTCCAGCGGTTCCTCGTGCCGAGCGAACTCGACGACACCACGTACGTCCTCGATGTGGAGGCACTGCGTGCCGAAGCGATCGAGGCCCGGATCAACAAGGAGGCACTCACCGCATGAGGACCCGCACCAAGCTCACCGCCATCGCCCTGGCCGGCGCCGCCCTGCTCGGGCTCGCAGCGTGCCAGACCGACGCCCACTCGGTCGACCAGAACATGACGAAGGAGGCCGAGTCCTTCAAGGTCGAGCGCCGAATCACGTTCATCAACGGCATCACCGACAAGTACATGCTCGTCATCGAGGGTCGGTGCTCGACCGAGAACCAGGGCAAGCAGCTCACCGTGCTCTGCCAGGTCGGGGACGGCCAGTACAAGAAGCACTTCCTCGGCCTCTCGGACAATGTCACCTACGTCACCGAACAGGTCGACGCCGCCTCGGTGAGCAAGTACCACTACAAGGTCATCTTCAAGCCCGAGGCGATCCTCCCGGACTTCGACCTCGAGACGGGCGGCAAGTGATGACCTACTCCCTCCCCCAGAAGCGGTCGGCATCGGCCCCCGTGTCTCGCGGCACCAGCGTGACCGGCCTCCTCGGCGTCGCCTTCATCATCCTCAAGCTCTGCGGCGTCATCGCCTGGTCCTGGTGGTGGGTGCTCGCGCCGTTCTGGATCCCGTTCGTGCTCGTCGTGCTCCTCACGCCCATCGTCATCCTGCTCGCGGCCCGCAAGCGCCCGGGCGCGCTCGTCCCGCGCCGCGCCCGCACCGCCTGGGGCAAGCGATGAAGGCCGCGACCGGCACCCAGCTCATGCGGAAGCAGATCCACGACCTCCGTGCCGCGGCCGACATCGACGAGGCGGAGGCCCGCGCGCTCCGCGTCAAGGCCGAAGAGGTCGACAGCGATGTGGCCGAAGCTCGGCGCATCGCCGACGAGATCGAAGCCCTCCTGCCCGAGACCGAAGACGCGGCGGACGCCGCGTGATCCACGACCTCGGCGTCTTCGTGCTCGGCGTCGTCGTGGGGGTCATCGCGCTCGCCACGCTGCTCTACGCGCGCTGGGTCAGCGCCGCACTCGACCGGACCGAGCCGTGAAGGCCTTCCAGTTCAAGTTCCAGGACGTCGACAACCCGGAACGCACAACCGTGACGACCACGGAGGGGCTCGACGAGCGTTGGGCCCTCCGTGACGCCCTCGAACAGCTCCAGAGCGCCAACGCCGCCCAGGCATGGCAGCTCATCGACACCACCGCCCTCACGGAGGGCAATCCTGAGGAGGAACCCACAGCATGACCGGCCTCGACTTCACCCCGTTCCCGAAGATCGCGAGACTCAACCGCGACATCGTCATCACCGAGAAGATCGACGGCACCAACGCCGCGGTCGTCATCGTTCCCGTCGAGCAGTTCGACGAGTGGTTCCCCAACGGCGGAGGACTGCTGCCCGGCCTCGACGCGATCGGTGCCACGGCCATCGCCGCCGGCACGCACTTCGTCTTCGCCCAGTCGCGGACCCGCTTCATCACGCCCACGAGCGACAACTACGGCTTCGCCGCCTGGGTCGAGCGCAACGCCGAGAACCTCCTCGTCGACCTCGGCGAGGGCACCCACTTCGGCGAGTGGTGGGGCTCCGGCATCCAGCGCAAGTACGGGCGCTCCGGCGGCGACAAGAGCTTCTCGCTCTTCAACACCTCCCGCTGGCAGGACGTGTCCTTCGAGACGCCGAACCTCGAGGTCGTGCCGAAGCTCTACGAGGGCGTCTACGACCAGCGCGCGATCGACCTCTCGCTCGAGCTGCTCCGCTCTCAGGGCTCCATCGCGGCACCAGGCTTCGAGCGTCCGGAGGGCATCGTCGTCTTCCACACCGCGTCGCGCGACCTCTTCAAGGTCACCCTCGAGGGCGACGAGAGCCCGAAGGGCGCCGCCGGCCACAAGCTGGACGAGGAGGTCGCACGGTGACCGATCAGTCGACTAACGAGAGCGACGACCTCGCCATCCACACCATCCTCGACGAGGTCCACGACGAGCTCGACTCCCTGGATGAGCCCGCGTCCTCGCTCGGAGCGTCGCTCTCCCGGATCACCGTCGACTCGCAGCAGTTCCGCAACCTCCCCGCGGCCGGGTTCCGGGAGGAGCGCGCGTACCTCGTCGAGTTCGCTGCCCGGGTCGTGCACCACATCGACCTGCTCGACCGTCAGGCCGAGGCTGAGCGCGCCGAGGTGACCGAGTGATCGACCCCGGCGGCCTCGGGGCCCTCGCAGTCTGGGTGCTCGTCATGGGCATCATCGTCGCCGCGATCTGCCTCGACAACCGCGACCCGCACGACCCCCTCACCTGATGGCGAAGGCAACGACGAAGCTCGACTCGAAGGGCCGCGTGTCCATCGGGAAGCACACCGACCAGCCCACCGGAACGCTGTTCCACATCGTGAAGGGCGACGGCGGCGCCGTCACCCTCACCCCGGCGGACAGTGACGCCGAGTGACTGCGACTCCTGGGTCTCTGCGCGAGGCGACGTCGGCCCCGCATTCGAACACACGTTCGAATGACGCCGTGAACCATCCCTCGCACTACACGGCCTACGCGGGCATCGAGGTGATCCAACTCACCGAGCAAATGAACTTCTGCCGCGGCAACGCGGTGAAGTACATCGCCCGGGCAGGGCTCAAGGACCCGGACAAGGAGATCCAGGACCTCGAGAAGGCCCGCTGGTACATCGACCGTGAGATCGAACGGCTCACGCCCTCCTGAAACGCCGAAGGCGCGCCTCCAGAAATGAATCTGGGGCGCGCCTTCGGCCGTCGATCTATCGACTAAATCCCACAAAGTCCTCGATCGTTGACGGTAGTTCAATGAGGCCGAACTCTTCTTTGATGGCGTCGATGAACTCTCGTCTGTTCAGCTCCATGCAGAAACCCATCGGACCCGAGATGAAGACTGAGTCAGCCAACTTCGGGTGCGGGTGAGTGCCTTGGACCTCCAGGGTTCGGTCGTCGTGATAGATGCTGTTCAGCGATACGGTCATCCCCGCGTCGCTCCCTCCGTAGCAGGATCAGTGATTGCCCTCGACGCGCTTGCCGCTGGTTCCCACGAGGCGCGCCGAAGTGAGACGAAGCTAACACCCGGGGCCGACAAGTGAGACCCGATCAGGCTTGCGTCCCCCGAACTGGGGCCCCTATAGTCGACTAAGCAGCGGACCTGCGCCCAGTAGTGTCACGTCTGAAAGAGAAGAAGGAGGTGGCCCCATGGCCGCTAGCACAGGGACGCGCGCCGGGGGCGCGCGCGTCACCGGATACGACACGACGATCCGGTACTTCGCCAACCGCTACAAGCAGGGGGGCCGCACCGTCTACGCGCTCAACCTCTCGCCGCTCCACGTCATCTCGACCATCAACCGACCGGACCCGAGCCAGGCAACGCCGGGTAACCGCGCCATCACGCTTGCCCACGCGCAGGGCTTCGCCAAGTACTTCCGCGAGCACGACTCGTGGGTCGTGCCCGGCATGATCCTCCGCGTCTCGCACACCTTCGACTTCGAGCCTCTCGAGGAGCTCGAGGGCGCGGAGTTCGGCGTTCTGTCCATCAAGCGACAGGAGGCTGGCGACATCCACATCCTCGACGGCCAGCACCGGATCCTCGGCTTCTACCTCGCGCAGGACGGCATCGCTCACGACCTCGATCGGGCACGTAGTCGACTGGCGATGTCCCGTCGCGTCGACCCGGACGGCGTCGGCGTGAAGGAGGCGGAGCAGGAGATCAAGGCCCTCGAGGCGCAGCGCGCCCGGTTCGAGCGTGAGCGCGTCGACCTCACCATCGTCGTCGAGCCGGACCCGGCGAAGTACAAGCAGATGTTCTTCGACATCGCCGACAACGCCAAGGGCATCACGGGCTCGGTCAAGGCTCGCTTCGACAACCGCAAGGTCGTCAACCGCTCCCTCGAGGCCGTGCTCGCGCACCCGCTGCTCCAGAACCGCGTCGACATCGAGGCGGACCGCATCGGCCGCGGCTCGGCGTACCTGATGGGCGCCAAGCACGTCGCCGAGGTCATCAAGAGCGTCACCGTCGGCCTCGAGGGTCGCGTCTCGCGCCGGCAGGATGACGAGTGGAAGGAAGCGGACGTGGCCGCCAAGGCGATCACGTTCCTCGACGTCCTGCTCGACTCCTTCCCGCCGCTCAAGGCCGTGACGCTCGGCCAGGTGCTGCCGGACGACCTCCGCAACACCTCGCTGATCGGCTCCATCCTGATGCAGCGCGTGCTCGCGGGCGTCTACCACGACCTCCGAGACCCGAAGCAGCACGCCTTCTCGGACGACATGGTGCGCCGGTTCTTCAAGCAGCTCGCCCCGCACATGACCGCGCCGGTCTACCCGGGCAGCATCTGGCTCGAGCACACGACGGGGATCTTCGACGACAACGCCCGCGCGCCGCACTCCCGCCGACAGGACCTCCGTGACCTCAAGGACACCCTCGTCGGCTGGGCGATTGACAAGCCGGAGTTCCTCGACGCTCCCCCGGCCGAGCGCCCGGCCCCGGCTGGCGTCGACCTCGACCTCTCGGAAGAAGAAGCGGACGCCGTCCTGCGCCCGGAGACTGCCCGCGCTCGACAGCAGCATGCCGGCGCGTAGCAACCTCATCTACGGCCTGTCCTGCTCCTGTCACCAGGAGCAGGGCATCCGGTACGTGGGCCTCACCTCGCAGGGGCTCACGTGCCGGCTTCGGCAGCACCGGCGGGATGCCGCGAAGCCGACGGCGAATCGCATGCACCTCTGGATGCGGGAGCACGACGTCACGGCCGAAGTGCTCGAGGAGTTCGAGGACCGCGCGAACCTCCGCGTCGCCGAGATCCGCTGGATGGCACGCCTCCGCGGGCAAGGTGCCGACCTACTCAACGGGACCGACTTCTGGACCGTCGGGGCCGACGGCGTGTGGACGCGGGCAGCCTGACTGAAACCTGAGTGTTGCCTGTAAGATGACTGCATGGCAGGACGAGCTCTCGCGACAGCACCCGCGAACGCGATCGACCAGCGCCTGCTACAGAACGCGGCCAGCATGAGCCCGGACGAGCTGTCCCGCTCGATCGAGGGCCTGATGACGCCGGTGCAGGTTGCGGCGCACGTGAAGAAGCTCCTCGCCGACCGAGACTGGCTCAGCGAGGCCGAGCAGGACAACCTCATCACGCTCAAGCTCCAGGGGATCCTCTCGAAGCTCGAGACGAAGTTCCAGGACAACGAGAACCTCGAGCTCCAGCTCAAGTTCCTCAAGGAGATCGGCAACCGGCTCGACAAGCGCCGCGCCGCCACCGAGGTCGACCTGACCACGTACCACTCGAACGTCGGCCGCGAGATGGGTCGGATCTACGACCTCGCGCTCGCGCACCTCCGCGGCGCCCTCACGTACGCCGTCGACCCGGACGAGTGGGACGACGCTGCCGACGCGGCACTCCAGTTCGCGCAGTCCGAGGCCATGAAGAAGGCCATCGAGTGAGCGCACAGCTCGCCCCCGAGTCCTTCTCCGCAGCTCGCTCCTTCCTCGCCATCCAGCGCCGCAAGCGCCGGTACGTCGACGACCCGGTCCTGTGGGCCGAGGAGATGCTCGGCGTGAAGCTCTGGTCGAAGCAGAAGGAGATCCTGTACTCGATCCGGGACAACCACAACACCGCCGTCGCCGCTGGCCACTCGGTCGGCAAGTCCTTCCTTGCCTCGATCGCGATGGCATGGTGGGCGGATGTGCACCCGGTCCAGGACACGAAGATCCTGTCGACCGCCCCGACCTTCGGGCAGGTCACGAGCATCCTCTGGGACAACCTGCGGAAGTGGCACCTCGCGGCCAAGAGCCGTCATGAGGAGTACAAGCGACGCCTCGCCAGCGGGCAGGACCTCGGCGAGTACGCCGCCAACGACCATGCCCTCCCGGGCTACATCACCTCCGGCAACACCTGGAAGACGGAGCTGGGCTTCGAGATCGGGATCGGTCGCAAGCCGCCGGACAACATGCTCGACTCGGCCTTTCAGGGTGTGCACGCGCCCTTCCTCCTCGTCATCGGCGATGAGGCCGCCGGCCTGCCCGAAGAGCTCGTCGACGCACTCGGCAACAACGCCACGGGTACCGCGAACCGCGTGTTGCTCATCGCCAACCCGACGAACCCGGCCTCCGCCATGGCGAAGATCTGGTCCGACGAGGCGAAGAAGTCGCTGTGGACGACCATGAACATCTCGGTGTTCGACTCCCCCACGGTGACCCTCGAGCCTGGCTTCGAGGACGCCGAGGAGGCGCTGGGCATGTCCGGGCGCGCGTACATCGAGGAGAAGAAGTCCGACTGGGGCGAAGACGATCCTCGCTACATCTCGCGCGTCCTCGGCCAGTGGGCCTTCGAGGCCGGCAACACCGTCTTCACCGACCTCGACCTCGCCCGGGCGAAGGACTGCTTCGTGCTGCCCGATCCGGATGCCATCGTCCGCCAGGGCTGGGACATCGCTCGCATGGGCGAGGACTCGACCATCGGTTACGAGGCAGTCGAGGGAGAGGTCTGGGAGACCGACCCGGAGACCGGGCAGCCGACTAAGCGGACAGGTCGCCGCGGCCTACGCGTCCGCCTTGTGGATCGCTGGACGAAGGCGCCAGTCTCCTCCACTGACCCCGACAACCTCGGCTCGGCGCAGCGCATCGACGCCCTCGCGCTCGCGAGCAACGCGCAGCTGGTGAACGTGGACGCCTCCGGCCTCGGCTCGGGCGTGATCGATGGCCTGTCTGAGATCGCTTACCTGTCCCCCCGCGGCTACTCCGTCTACGAGGTGTTCGGCAACTACCCGTCCTCCGACAAGCGCGCCTTCGTCAACATGCGCGCCGAGCAGTACTTCGAGCTCAAGCGTCGCATGTTCGGCGGTGAGCTCGATCTCGACCCAAGCGACAAGCGCCTCTTCGACGAGCTGCCCGGCATCGTCTACGAGTTCTCGACGACGACCGGCGCGCGGAAGATCGAGTCGAAGGAGTCGATGAAGAAGCGGGGCAAGAAGTCGCCGGACGCCGCCGACGCGCTCTGGTACGCCGGCATCGACATCAGCGGCATCGTCGACGACGACCTCGCGGGCATGAAGCCCGGCGACCAGGTCACCGTCGACCCCTGGGCCATGCTCGAGATGGCTCGAGATGCACCCGGAATGCCGATGTGATGGCCGCAACTGCTTCCTGATAGTCCGCTGATAGAATCCTGGGTGTGACGAACAACCAGAGTGCACGCCCGAAGCCGCCCACGCAGACCCAGGTCAACGAGGCGGTCCGCGTCGTGCTCGAGGATCACGTCACGCTCGCCGAGGACCTCAAGAGGGTCCAGGCGATGTTCAAGATCGAGGACGCGGGATGGGCCGAGGGCGGCACCGGCGCCGACGGCGGCATGACCCGCGAGCAGATCGCGAAGTGGTCCGGGCAGATCCGCGAGGCGGTCGTCGGCAATCCCTGGATCAAGACCGGCATCCGACTCCGCAACAGCTACATCTTCCAGGACGGCGGCATCCGCTTCACAGAGGTGCCCGACAAGACCGACGGGCGATCGAGCAAGCCGAACGTCCAGGAGCGCATCGACAACCCGATCAACCAGAAGCACTTCTTCTCGCAGTCCGCTCACAAGGAGCGCGAGGAGGCGAACTACACCGACGGCAACGTCTACTACCTCGGCGACAACACCTCCTTCGAGCTCGAGTACATCCCCTTCGGCCAGATCACCGCCGAGTACCGGAACCCGGACAGCACGGAGCAGATCTGGGCCTACCGGCGCGAGTGGGTCCCCGGCGGGCAGGCCGACAAGAAGGTCGCCTGGTACTTCACCGACACCTACTGGGCCAAGGGCGTCGACGCGAAGGGCGCACGCCTGACCAGCATCACTCGGGACGGCGAGAAGGAGTCGGTCGACACCAACAAGACCCTCTTCGACGGCCGCGTCAACACGCAGCTCGGCTGGTCCTTCGGCGTCCCCGACGCGATCTCCGCCCTGATCTGGGCCCGGGTCTACTCCGAGTTCATGACCAACGGGAAGATCATGACGGACGCGCTCGCGCAGTTCGCCTTCCAGGCCGCGATCAAGACCGGCAAGGGCCAGGGTGCTGCGGCGCTCCAGCTTGCGCAGCCCAAGCGCCCCGGCTCGACGGTTGTCACCGGTGGCGCCGACCAGCTCGTCCCGCTGTCGTCCGCCGGCAAGGGCTACGACTTCTCCTCCGGCGTCGCCATCCTCGCAGCCGTCGCGACCTCGATCGGCGTCTCCGTCATCCACCTCTCGGCCGACCCAGGCACCGCGGGCGGCAGCTACGGCTCCGCGTCCACGCTCGACCTCCCCACGCTGCTCGCGACCGAGGACCGTCGAGACTGGCACATCGAGTTCGACCTGCGCGTGCTGCGTTGGATGGGCGCCCCGGACGCCTCGGCCTCCTTCCGCCCCCTCAGCGACCCGACGAACATCCTCCGCATGATGCAGGCGCTCCTCGCGGGCTGGAACGCGGGCCTGTACGACGGCGACGACATGCGTGCCCAGACAGACGCCGTCCTCGGGCTGGAGCCAGGCAAGGCCCCCGACGGCATCATGCTGCCGAACAACTCGAAGTTCGTGAACACCGTCACCAACGACGGCCAGGACCTCCCGCAGGACGGCAGCGACGACACGAAGACGAAGCAGCCCGGCACCGGCAAGGGGCAGTCGACCGGCGCGGGCAACAGCCCGAAGTCGAACGACCTCCGCTCAGACCAGATCGCCCAGGCGCTCGAGAGCGACGAGATCCGGGCGATGTTCGTCGAACTGCTCGAGCGAGTGAAGCGCGACTGAGAGTTACCTGGGAACTGGCTGTAAGATCGGTGACATGGCAGCCAAGCTCCTCCACGAGTCGAACGTACGACTCGAGCGCAAGGGTTCACGCTGGCGCGCCGTCCTCATCACGCCCGGCCAGGGGTCCAGCGGCACGTACTCGGAGCAGATGCTCGAGCAGTTCGGCGCCATCGCGTTCCCCAAGGGCACAAGCAACTGGTTCAAGCACCCCGAGTGGTCCGGCGAGCAGCGCGATCCGCGCGACCGCTGGGGCTACCTCGAGGACGCTCCGACCTACGAGCCGGGCGTTGGCCTCGTCGCCGAGATCAACGTCTTCCCTCACTGGCGAGACGTCATCGACGCCCTCGCCGAGTCCGGTCACGCACACCTGTCGATCTACGCGATGGGCGACTCGGACGACTACGGCAACGTCACGGCACTCCTGCCGGACGTCAAGAACTCCGTCGACCTCGTGGACTACCCGGGTCGACCCGGCTCCGGCCTGACCGAGCAGATGCTCGAGTCGGCCCGCGCCGCCTACAAGAAGCCTGCTGCCGCTGTGGCAGAGGAGAAGAAGGAGCACGTCATGGACGAGAAGGTCCTGGAGGCGCTGACCGCGCTCACCGAGTCCCTCAAGCCCGTCGTCGACTTCGTCACCACCCAGAAGGAAGCCGCCGAACGCGGCGCCCAGGCCACGGCTGACGCCGAAGCCGTGGAGCGCGGCGTCGAGGCCGGCATCGCCGCTTACGACGAGAAGGTGACGGCGATCGACGCCGCCGAAGGCCTCTCCTCGAAGCAGGTCGAGACCCTCAAGGGTGCTGCGAAGCGCGGCGAGGACATCACCGAGAAGCTCGCGGAGGCCCAGGCCATCGCGAACGACTTCAAGCAGCTGCACGAGTCGGCGGGCACCCCCGCGGCCGGCGGCTTCATCACCGAGTCCAAGACCGGCCCGGTCGAGGACTTCAAGATCGAAGGGTGGGTTCGCTGATGGCGAAGAACTCCGTCTTCCCGTACACCGAGAGCCAGGTCGAGATCTGGCCCGTCGCCGCGACGACCGCTCCGGGCACCGCGCTCCAGAGCGCCTCCGGCCAGCCCGGCGTCGCGCTCACCGGCTCCGGTGACTACACGGCATCGACCACGGTCGGCCCGTACACGATCAGCGGCTTCGACCGCGGTGGTGTCGGCCTGGAGGCCCGCCAGGTCTCCGCCGCGACCGACGGCACCTGGGAGTTCCCGGTCGCCGGTGGCAGCGCCACGACCGCGCAGAACACGCTCGTCTACTTCAACGACGGCGACCTCACCCTCACCGCCGACGGCGCCAAGCCGTTCGGCAAGGCCAACCTCCCGCAGGACTACGTCGTCAACGGCACGACCCTGCCCGTCAAGATCGGAGTGTTCGCCTGATGGCCGAGCGCACCTACCAGAACCCCATGACCCTCGACGGCAAGCTCAAGCTCGGCAAGGGCGTGACCAAGGAGTCCCTCGGCCAGGCGAAGGCCCTGATGGAGGCGGCGCTCCGCGGTGACTACGTCGCCGACGCGCAGCTCCGTCGCGCCGTCACGGCCGAGGCGTACACCTCGTCCGACCTCGCGCCGGCCGTGGCACACCTGGTCAACCTCCAGGTCATCCCGCAGCTCGACGAGCCGCAGTACTCGATCTCGGACTGGGTTGGCACCCCGCGCACCGTCGCGGACTTCGACCCGGCCGTCCTGTACTCGCTGTACGGCAAGCTCAAGGGTGCCGGTCTCGACAAGCACGGCGCGCCGGTCCGCGTGCCGGAAGGCACCCCCTACCCGACCGTCACGGTCGAGGGGCAGGAGTCGTTCTACGCGAAGCTCGCCAAGCGAGGCCTCCGCTTCGACTTCACCTGGGAGGCCCAGGTCAAGGACACCGCGGGCTTCTTCGGCGACCTGCCGGGCGAGATCGCCCAGCTCTCGCACGACGCCGACTACGCCGAGATCTTCGACGCGGTCGACTCGGCGAAGGCTTCGACCTCCGGCCTCAAGGGCGGCAAGCTGCCCAACGAGGAGACGGTCCCGGCCGACGCGCACATCTCGCCGGACGCGATCTGGGAGGCCATCCTCGAGCTGTCGAACCGCGAGGTCAACGGCGTGAAGATCGGTCGCCTGTCGGGCTACAACGTCGCCGTGCCGGTGGGCACGAAGGACTTCATCGACTACCAGCTCAACCGGCAGATCGTCGAAGTCCAGGACGGCAACCTCAAGGTGTCGGGCGCCTCGTACTTCCAGGGCGCGCTCGCCAGCGTGAAGACGATCGAGTCGCCGCGCGTCGAGGGCTCGGCGTGGAAGATGCTGCCGAAGCCGGGCGCGACCAAGCGTCCGTCGCTCGAGCTGCTCAAGCTCCGCGGGTACGAGAACCCCGAGCTCCGCGTCCGACAGGACGGCGGCGACAGCTCCTTCGACACGGACACGAAGGCGTTCCGCCTCCGCTACGTCGTCGGCGGCGCGCTGTGGGACGACAAGTACGTCGTCTCCTCGAAGGGCACCGCGTAGCCACAAGCGCGAGAGCACGGCCCCCGGCGATCTGCCGGGGGCCGCTCTCGTTCGTCGAGTAGTTACCTGGGAGTTGGCTGTATGCTTACTCCGTGGTCCTCCTCCAACCACAACGGCCCCCGCGGGTTCGAGCGCCAGCTCCTCGCGGGGGCTGACTCTATGAGTTACCTGTACGTTCGCTGGTAGGATCACCTCATGGCTAACCCGGGCGCGTTCCCCATCAACCCCGCGTCCGCGGTCGGACAGGTCCGCCTCTTCGTCGGCGACACCAACGCCTCGGAGCTCGTGCCGCCGGTCGACGGCAGCCGCTCGTTCGACTGGTTCTCCGACGCCGAGCTCGAGCAGTTCCTCGCGGCCGCCACGGGCAGCGTGCAGCGCGCCACCGGCTACGCGATCATGCAGCTCGCGACTGGGTTCGCCATGAAGGACGGCCGCCCGATCAAGACGGACGACCTCTCGGTTGGAGCGAGCACCCGGGGGAACACCCTGCTGGGGATCGCCCAGGCGTTCTTCTCCGAAGCGGACGCCGTCGACGCTTCCGCCGACTCGAGCGCCTTCATCATCGTGGCTCCCGCGGGCTCGTACAGCCGCCCGGAGGCCACCCCGTACCCGCTTCTGGCCTGCTGAGGACCGACATGACCAAGTGGCCCGCAGGCGTCGACGTCTGCAACCTCATCCCGCCGACTCCGGTGGCTTCGGCCGGCGGCGGCGGCATCGACACGTACGTCACCATCGAGATGCTCACGCCCGGCACGGGCTGGCTCATCTGGTCCGAAACCGGCGCCATGGTGCTGCCGGTCGTCGAGAACCTCCTCAACCCGAAGAAGATCGCCGTCCCCGTCGTCGATCAGGAGGGCTGGCTCGACCAGGCCCTCGCGCCGTTCACCGCTCTGTCCTACCGGGTCACCGTCCAGTACTGGCGCAAGGGAGCGTCGGAGCCCTTCGTCGGCCCGTACACGCTCGAGGTCGAGCCCCGAAGCGGCGAGAGCAAGCTCCTGCTCGCCCAGAGCCCTTCCCGCCCGGCGGCGGCGGCTGAACCCACCATCTACCGAATCGGAGCCGCCTGATGGCTGACTACCCCAAGGAAGTGCAGCTCTTCCGCCTCATCGGCCGCCTCGGCCGCGGCATGGGTGACACGATCGACCTCGGCGGAGACGCCGACCTTGCGCCGCTCAAGGGCGCACGAATCATCTGCACCCCGGACCTCAAGGCAGGCGACGGGGGGCCCGTCTTCAAGTCCTTGAGCTCGAGCCCGCCGGTCACCGTCTTCCAGGAGTCGGTCCTCGGCACGACCAATGCCGACGGCGACCTCGTTGCCGCGCTTCTCGACGACGACGGCAAGACCTTCGCCCCCGTCGACCCGTCCCAGGTGGGCATCAGCCTGCCCTTCGGTGGATCCCCCACGATCAAGCCGACTGGCTGGACGTGGACCATCACCATCTCCGTCGGCGGCAACTTCCCCGACCGGGTCTTCTCGGTCTACGGCTCCGCCGGTGGAACGGTCGATGTCACCACGCTCGTTCCGGTGCCCGCGGACCCGGGAGCATCTGTGGCCGACTGGCAGGCGGTCGTCGCGACAGCCCAGGCGGCGGCGAAGCAGGCGGGAGATTTCGCCAACGCGGCCAACAACTCCCTCCAGGCGACCCCGAGCAGTGCCGCGATCAACGGCGACAACCTCGTCCTCACTCGCCAGGATGGCTCGACGCTCAGCGTCGGGAACGTTCGCGGTCCGAAGGGCGACAAGGGAGCAGTCGGCGATCCGACGCCGTACATGAAGTTGCTCGACGGTGACGGTCCAACCTGGCAGGTTGTTTTCGACGACGGCACGCCTCCGTTCGTCACTGCGACAGAAGCTGACGGCATCACCTCGAAGGTGAAGCAGCTTGCCGGCCTGGCGGCGTCGGGTGCTCGATTTGAGGAGCTCACGGCCGACTCCGGCTACAGCTTCGCGATCGTCTACGAGAACCCGGCAACCAAGGTCTGGAACTTGCAGTACGGCATCCGCGACGACGGGAGCATGTACCAGCCCTCCGTCAGCGCCGCAGGTGTCCCCATGCTTCCCGGTCCTGACGTCGTGTGCGTTGGCGACTCTTTGACCGCCGGTGCTGGCGGCAATGGCACTTCGTACCCTGGAGTCCTCCAGCAGCTCCTCACTGCTTCCGGGCGCCCCGGGGTCGTCCGGAACCTCGGCGTGGGAGGCGAGCAGTCGTCGGACATGGCTGCGCGATACGCCGGTGGCACGATGCTCGCGATGCCTGCTGGTGGAGTTTGGCCGGACCAGGGGTCGGTCGACGTCGTGGTGACGAACGACGACAAGGCCTCAACGGCAAGCTTCATCGTGCAGAACAACGTGGGCCTGAACCCGTGCACCTTCGCCGGTGTGCCCGGCACGTGGAGCCTCGCCTGGAGCGCTGCTTCGTCGAAGTACGTGGCTACTCGCAACGCAGCCGGCACCGCCTTCGCCGTCACCAAGCCAGCGCCCATCATCTCGGCCGCATCGAAGGATCGCGCCAGCGACATCCTGATCGTGTGGGCTGGCCGAAACAACGCCACGCAGACCGCTCGAGTGCTTTCGGACATCGCCACCATGGTGAATCACCAGCGCGCGGCGACTCCGATCTGGCTGGTCATCGGCATCCTCAACGGCGCCGGAGAAGGGATCGGAACAAGCGTCTACAACGCGGTCACCGCCAGCGCTGCGACCGAGAAGCAGCTCTACGGTCGCCGCTTCATCGACGCGCGCCGCTACCTGATCGACTACGGACTCCAGGACGCCAAGATCACCCCCACTGCCCAGGACACCGCCGACGTCTCTGCCGACATCGTTCCTTCCTCGCTCCGCAGTGATGCCATCCACCTGAATGCGATCGGCTACCAGCTGGTCGGTCAACTCGTATACGACCGCCTGGTCGAGATTGGAACAAACTGATGGCCGGACGCATCGCGATCGTCATTCCCCGGGCTGGCACTGGGCCCGTCGTCACGCCACTGCATTCCGCTGGCGTGGACGGGTACGTTCACCGTTACATCCCCAGCAGACTCGGCCTGTCCGCTGGTGCCGACATCGCCTCCCTCACCGACATCGGCACCGCCAGTGTCCCGCTGCTCCCGACCGGAGCGGGCACCGCGAAGTACCAGGTTGCCAACGGAGTGGGGTACGCCGAGCTCACCTCTAGCAACGACACGACGGCGAACTACATCCTTCAGGGCGCTTCGACGCCGGCCTACCAGCCCCAGGTCACCATCGCCATGGTTGCGCAGGTGCCGGCTGCACAGGTCCGGATCTTCGAGGCTGGATCGCTGAGTGTCATCCGCGCAACCTCAGGCCAGCTCCAGGCATCTCGGACCAACGGCTCCGGCGGCTCCGTGCTGACGTCCGGAACGAACGTGTGGGCGTTCATGCTGGCACAGGTCGACGCGGCCTCGGGGACGCTGCTGTTGCGTGCGAACTCGACCGAGGCGACGGCGGCCCTGACGTCCGTGCAGATGGGCGCCACGCCGCCACGGATGGGCGGCAACCAGGGTGCAGCCCTCAAGGTCACTCAGGTGCTCGAGGGCCTCACCTGGAACCGAATCCTCACCGCCGACGAGCGCCTCGCTGTCCACAACGCGATGAGGACGAAGTGGTCGGCGGTTCTCAGCTGAGCTGCCTGGCCCCGTAAGACGACAGCCCCCTCCGTCGCCCGACGGAGGGGGCTGCCCTTCTTCTGGGCTTCTACCGATCGAGTAGTCGACTCACGGCAGCGGCCACGGCTTGATGGCCGTCGTCGTTCGGGTGCACGCCGTCATCGGAGATCAAGTCCGGATGACCGGCCAGTGGCGACCCGACCGCCAAGTAGTCCCCTCCAACCGAGCGAACCGCTTCATCAACAACCGCCCCGAGCGCCGCAATCGACTCGGGTGCCTCGCTGCTGTCCCAGATGGGCTGAACTGCGTAGATCTTCGAGTCGGGCAGTGCGGCGCGAAGGGACTGGTAGAACGCCCGCACCGCGGCGGCCGACGAGTCCTCCGACACCGCCGAGTCGTTTCGACCACCGGAGACCACAACGACATCCGGGCGGGCATCGACGGCGGACTGGATCATGTCGGCGTAGCGGTGGCAGACGTCTTCGCCGCATGCAGACTTCGCGGTGCCGTCGGTGATCTCCTTGACGTACCCCGTCCCGCCTCGACCCAAATTGACGATCTTCCAGCCCTGGTCTTTCGCGACAAGAGGCGCGAAGGCGGTCCGGCTGCTGTCGGAAGCGCCCGCTCCAGCCGTGTAGGAGTCACCGATGAACACGGCACGCTGGGTGCTGGGTGCGCTTGTGAATGTGGGAATCGGCCCGGGATGCGCGCCCGCGGCGACACGTGAGGTGGAGACATGCTGCATCGCCAGCACGACCAACATCGCCGCCATCACGGCGACGAGTGCGACGATGATCCCCTTGTGGGATCGGGCGAACCACCCGACGAATCCCGTGTTGCGCTGCGCGCGTCCCCGACTCATGGTCTAACTCTAGGACATCTCAATTCACAGCTTGTCTCCAGCCCCCTGGCGCTGCCACGGGCTGTGATCCACTGCCCCGATTCCGGGATTGCCCCACGTTTGCCCCACGCCGGAAACGCAAGAGGCCCACCGCAATTCGCGATGGGCCTCTGACCAGGACTTTCCTTGAGCCGCCTGTCGGAATCGAACCGACGACCTATTCATTACGAGTGAATCGCTCTACCGACTGAGCTAAGGCGGCGGACGCTCCGGAGATCCGGAGCGGCACGAGAAATCACTGTACAGGATCAGACG